>Ga0257120_1000233_pt1 | contig 44559 bp, 58 predicted proteins | sample SI106_10metaG_FD_190153 | JGI IMG/M metagenome (GOLD analysis project Ga0257120, IMG submission 190153) | Marine microbial communities from Saanich Inlet, British Columbia, Canada - SI106_10 | ecosystem: Environmental > Aquatic > Marine > Inlet | place: Canada: British Columbia | collected...
TCAGCCCATGGTAGTGTCACTGATGCATCGATCACTTCAGGTACTGACCTCAACGGAACAGCCGGAACAATTTGGTTGGATACGTTTGGTTATCAAATTTACCCCGATTTGGGTTGGACATATAACAGCTTGAAATTGCACGTTAGCACCAATGCCACCCACTCAGGCTTAGTTACCAACATTGCGGCAACAGATCCGTTTAGGGCCACTAGGATAAATAGAGTATGTTGGAATGATGCTGCACGGACTGTCCTTAACGGGACGACGAACTTGACGATGCCCAATACAAATACCTGTTATTGGCAAACAACAGTAATGCCCGGGTCAGGTACATATGATGTTGGTATTCGTTGGGCAAATGGAGCATAATTATGTCAATTGAAAAGAACATTTATTTTAAACATATTAATATTTACGATAATGCTATAGACCTTACTCACGCGTTACCCGGACAACAAGATTGTTTTATTCGAAGAACTTCACTAGATGATATTCAAGTTACTGCTGAAGTTCATCCTAATTATGATTTTGTTATTAAAAATACTAATACTAATCATTTTTTTAATGGTGGTGCTAAAATCGATTTTAGTTGGACCAGTGATGAGAATTTTACTGAAACTCAAATTGATGAGTATATCAATTTAATTCAAAATAGTAATATCCTTGTTACTAAGGATATGGTAAATAGAATATTAACTCTTGTTATTGCTGAAACAAACATACAGATGGATGAGTGGCAAGGCCAGGTTATTCCATGGGTGCTAAAATCTTCAAGTACAAAAATTACTATGTTAGATAGTAGCAGTGAATATGTTTGTATTACGCGGTTTAACGATCATAACTCATATACGTTTTCTCAGAAAACTGTTGAGGATGGTGCATCAGCAAATATTAGTAAACTTGGTACTGAAGTATGTTATCTAATGGTTAGTACTGAGGTGACTACTGATACTAGTATTGTACTAAATCCTATTCAAATATATAAATTAACGAGTGATAATATTAATATTAACAATAACAGTGGTTCTAGGACTAGAATCATTAGATTATACAAATGAGGTATTGAGAAATATGTGGAATCTTAAGAAAATATTTAAAACTACTAAATATCTAATGTCAACCGATGTTAATGGCTTTGGTGATCATGAGAACGCCGATATGAATGGACAACATCGTCTTGATCACGTAGTTAATATGTACCGTGAGATGAATATTCCATTTGGTCCTATGATGGCTTTGGCTAATAATAAGACACGGGCTGGTAGAGATATTCTATGGGCTCGGGGTAAATTTAGCGTTGAGAACATGGATAATGTGGTTGTACCTACCTTGATGGATTTTGATTACTTAAAATCACTGGCGCCACATACTGTAGGTGCACATTATTATAATCTCATTAAGGGATGGGGTATTGAGGATCTGTACAATCAAAGATTTAAACATGAAGAGAATATTGATGATACGCTTGCGAGTGATGTAAGAGTTAACTTGTCAAGGCATCTCTTGTTAAGCCATGACTTCTGGCACGTGTTGTTTAGATACGATACAGCAACTATGGGCGAAGCAATGATCCAAGAGGTCACAGCTCATCTATCTAAGTTTAAGCCACCAAAGCTCGTATCATTCTTCGGCACATGGAAAATGGCTAGAAAGTTAAAGTCTGATCTTCCATGGAAGGTAAGAAAAGAATGCATGCAGTTAGCTAAGGCTACTGATAGACGTTTATTTTTCCAAGACCAGATATCTTTATTAGAAAGGGATATTGCTGAAGTGAGAGCAGAGTATAATATTGGTGTACCTGTTGTGTATAAAGAGTACGTTACAAAGTTTGGAAAAGCTGGCGAATCAAGGATGGATACATTTCACCCACAGTACCAAGATGTTCACTGGGAAGAAGCCGTAGAAATATGATCATTGTTGCGATGGCAAGATCTGGTGCCACGAAGATATGTATGGATCTTGCAGAAAAAAATAACTTACAGTTTGTGGGTGAGTTAACTGCAACTAATTTATATGATTCTACACGGTACAGAAAAGATAAAGATCATGAAACTAATTTTGAGATTGCATTTGATCCTGAGTTATGGACTAAGATTATAAACCGGGATCCAAGCCTTTGTATATTAGCAAATCACGCAAAGCAATATACGTTATTGAAAGATGCTGATTACGTAATACTGAGAAAGAATTATGTAAATTGTTTATTAAGTTTTGCTGAATACAGGGTTCGTAATGTTCGTAATACACCGTTAACCCAAGAATACCTGTCGCATTTCAGAATTTTTATATACTTAATGCTGGATTCTTTGGTCGGTATTGCAACATACTGTTTAAATAATGATAAGAAAATTATATGGTATGAAGATTACTTTCCGAATATGCCAACTGAATATAAAGTAGCACGAGGACAACCCAGGATCATGGAGATTATTGATTCGGAAATAAGACGATTTCCTCATGCAAAAGGTTTAATGAAAGATCTACTAGTAAAATATAATGTATAAATAGATATAAGTTTAATAATTGGAAGTAAACGATAATGTGGGATAGTAATCATATAACTGGATACCTTGGATTTGATATGTGGGTATACGGTAAGGTTCAAAGGGAAGAGAGGATTATCTCTCACCCAATAGGTCAAGAATGTTTAAAAGTGTTGTACGAACATTGGCCTGATGTTGAAGATTATGAATTGGATATAAAGAATTACGTAGGGTTTTACGATGCATATCGTGAACCATATAGCTCTAAGGGTGTGAGTTGGTATAAGTTTAATCATCCAAAAGCAGGAATTATGGAGAAGTTTGGATTAAAACCTATCCATTTTACCGAAGGTTGGGGAGATGCTGGAAATGGTTGGTATGGTCTTAAGTTTGATTTAGAAACTAAAGAGTATACCCTTAAATTGCCTATGGCATATAACGATTTTACTAGAGGCATGACACCAGATTCAATGCATGCTGATGACTGGTTTAAGTACGGCAGAATGTTTTTTTCGAGGACCTTTAAACTTGGAGGTGAGAGAGATCCTAGAATAGATTATTATTATACTTGTAACTATAAATCGTTTGCACGACATTGTGAGCTGATTGGATTGGATATGCCAGTTAGCGAAGAAATTGGAAAAGATTTTAAGCTGTGGTCTACAGTATTTAATTATGAAACACGAAAGTACGAGGTGTCAAAAGCATATGAAAAAATTATCAGAAAACCAGAATAATATTATTGAACAAACCTGGATTGATTCAAAAGATATCGATAAGAAATTCTGGGAAACCGTAGAACACGAAAGAAATATTGCTTTATCTAGGGATAAAGCTAAAGAATATAATCGAGGAAACCAAAATGGCAAAGCCAAATTCTAGATCAACATTTATAGATTATTGTTTAAGAGCATTAGGCGCTCCAGTAATTGAGATCAATGTTGATGAAGATCAAATCGATGATAGAGTCGAGGAAGCTTTACAGTTTTATCAAGAGTATCATTCAGACGCTATGGAAAAAGTATTCCTTAAGCACCAAATTACTGCTGATGATATAACAAACGGTTATATTCCTATTAACGATCTTATTACAAATGTGATGAGAGTTTTCCCGTTTACAGATACAACGACGAATCCGTTATTTGATGTTAAATACCAGATGCGTTTAAATGATGTATGGTCTCTAGGTTATATGGGATCTTTAGCCGAATATGAAATGGCACAACAGTATCTTTCAATGCTCGATATGATCCTAGACAACGGAGATAAACACGTTGACTTTAATCGTCATAGAAATACATTACGTATCGATATGGATTGGAGTAATGAGGTAGCGGTTGGTGATTATATCGTCGTCGAGTGTTATAGAATCCTTGATCCAGAAACATATACTGATGTATATAACGATTACTATCTTAAAAAGTATGCTACAGCTTTAATTAAACGACAATGGGGAATTAACCTTTCTAAGTTCGAAGGGATGGTGATGCCTGGTGGCGTAACGTTTAATGGCCGCCAAATGTTTGACGATGCAACTGCGGAATTAGAAAAACTCGAAGAAGAAGTAAGATTAAACTGGGAATTACCAGTCGACTTCTATACAGGATAACCCATGGCTAGAAATGTTTATTTTTCGCAAGCAGTAGGTTCAGAACAAGATCTATATGAAGACCTTGTTATTGAAAGCCTAAAAATATATGGCCAAGACGTATATTATATTCCTCGTACTATTGTAAATAAAGACAATATTATGGGAGAAGATATTGCATCTAAGTTCGATGATGCATATATGATTGAAGCCTATATCGAGAATCCCGAAGGTTTTGAGGGGTCTGGCGATCTATACAGTAAATTTGGCCTTGAAATTAGAGATGATGCCAACTTTATTATTTCGCGTAGACAATGGAATAGATTAGTTGGTGTATGGAACAATGCCATTGAAGTCACTAAGCCACAATCTGGTGATTTAATTTATCTTCCAATGTCTAATTCTATGTTTGAAATTATGATGGTTGAAGACGAGCAACCGTTCTATCAGCTTTCTAATCTTCCAGTATATAAATTACAATGCTCACTATTTGAATATAATAATGAAAGTCTTGATACTGGTGTTGATGCTATTGATAATCTATTAGTAAGTGTAGCGTATCAAGTTGCATTAGACCTTACCGTTACTGGTGCCAATCACTTTATTCTCGGTGAGACTGTTACACAAACGATTGTTGAAGCTAATGGTGATGTACCTGCTATTGAAATTTATGGAGAGGTACAAACTGTTACTAAAACTTCAGACACTGTAGCATCTATTTCTGTATCTAATATTGGTGTCAAAAACTCAGAGATTGCTAGAGACTTTTCGGTATCATTAACCAAACCTTTGGTTGGTTCAACAACTGGTAATATTTGTTATATTACTAAAGTATATAACGTTGCTGATAACGATCCAAATAATGTATTTGCTAGCGATAGTCTTGCTAAAAATACTGCATTTGAATTTGAGGGTGATAGTATCCTTGACTTTAGTGAATCTAATCCATTCGGCGATCCATCGGAGACTTATTAATGTTTGGTTCACACTTCTATCATGCGACAATGCGAAAATCAGTAGCTGTTTTTGGTACTCTTTTTAATAATATCTCGGTCATTCGTAAAGACGGATCTGGTAATATTCTTAATCAAATTAAGGTACCATTAGCCTATGGACCTAAACAAAAATTCTTGGCTAGGATCGAATCTGATACTGGTCAAGCTGCTTCAATGGCGATTAAACTACCTAGAATGTCTTTTGAGATCTCGGGTATTGAACTAGATACAACTGCTAAGTTGCCTAAGAGAACCAGCATTCAAGAAACTGGGACTTCAGGACTTTCTAAAAATACTATTAAGCAAATAGCTTCATATAACATTAATATGTCTCTTAACGTTATGGCTAAAAACCAAGATGATGGCCTACAAATATTAGAACAAATATTACCGTATTTTCAACCAGAGTACACTGTAACAATTAATCCTGTTGATAACTTTTCGTTTAAACAAGATGTACCTATTGTGTTAAACAGTACTTCAATTCAAGATGACTATGAGGGCGATTTTAATACCCGTAGAGTATTAATATACACCTTAGAGTTTACAATGAAAATGAAATTCTATGGTCCTACTGGCCAGCAAAGCATTATTCGTAATGTTGATATTAATCTGAATGATACTGATATGACTACATTCTATGAGAAGGTTTCTGTTGATGCAACAGGAGATTCTGATCCATATACAATCACGACTACTATTGATCCATTATATATGCCAAACTCTATGACTATAAATATTGATGTATCTTCTTTAGTGGGCGAGTTTACGGTCGGAGAATCAGTGCTTGGAATAGTGTCTGCTTCATCTGCTAAGGTAGTATCGTATGATAATGGTGTATTAACAGTTAGTGATCCTGATGGATTCTTCTATCAAAGTGAGTCCCTTGTTGGACAAACCAGTGGAGCTACTGCTAGTATCTTAACTGCAGAGTAATATAGAATGATAAACAAAAAAGATCAACTGGCTACAAGGTTGGAGAAGCATTTGCCGGCTGAAAAAATGCCGGCACCTAAACCTGTCATTAAGCCATCAGATGTGCAAGATGATTATGAGTTTTCTCGTGATACATTAAAGAACCTTATTGCCACTGGCATGAATTCATTAGATGCATTAGCTGAACTTGCACGAGAGTCTGAACATCCTAGAGCCTTCGAAGTATTATCAAAATCAATTAAAGATATTGGTGATGTTACTGATAAGCTTATGAGCCTACAAAAGGCCACAAAAGATCTAACGACAGATAAGAATGATAATTCTGCCCAGGGTAATGTTACGAATAATAATGTTTTCTTAGGAAGTACGACGGACTTACAGCGACTACTATTGGACAATAAGAAAATCATAGATGCAGACCCTCAAGAATAACGAATACGGATATCTTGGAAATCCTAACATTAAAAGAGATGGAGTACAAGCTCAATTTAGTGAAGAGGAAGTACAAGAATATATTAAATGTATGAATGATCCAGCATACTTTGCTACTAAGTATGCGAAAATTATCTCCCTTGATGAGGGATTGGTACCATTTAATCTATATCCGTACCAAGAGAATATGTTTAGTCACTTTAACGAGAATCGGTTTTCGATTGTTCTCGCATGTCGACAAAGCGGTAAATCTATTTCATCTGTCATATACCTATTGTGGTATGCAGTATTCCATCCAGAAAAAACAATTGCTATTCTTGCTAACAAAGGCGCTACGGCACGTGAGATGTTATCAAGGATTACATTAGCACTAGAAAACCTACCATTCTTTTTACAACCAGGATGTAAGGCAGTTAACAAAGGTTCTATAGAATTCTCGAATAACTCTAAGATCATTGCTGCGGCTACATCAGGATCTTCAATTCGTGGTTTGTCTGTTAACCTACTGTTCCTTGATGAGTTCGCGTTCGTAGAAAACGATGGTGAGTTCTATACCTCTACATATCCTGTAGTCTCTGCCGGTAAGAACACTAAGATTATTATTACATCTACAGCAAATGGTATCGGTAACGTATTCCATAAGCTTTGGGAAGGTGCAGTACAAGGAACAAATGAATTTAAGCCATTCCGCGTTGATTGGTGGGATGTTCCAGGAAGAGATGAAGTCTGGAAAAGACAAACTATATCAAATACTTCTCAGATTCAGTTCGACCAAGAATTTGGTAATAATTTTAGCGGCCGAGGAAATACATTAATTAGTTCAGATTGCTTATTAAAGCAACAAGCTAAGGATCCAGTTTATACCCAAGAGAATGTGTACGTATACCACAAACCTATAGAGAATCATAACTATATTATGCTGGTTGATGTAGCAAAGGGCCGTGGTCAAGACTATAGTACATTTAATATTATTGATGTTTCAACTGAACCATTCCAACAAGTAGCAGTATTTAGAGATAATAATATATCTCCTTTGCTCTTACCTGATATTTGTTACAAATATGCAATGACTTATAACGAGGCATATATATTAGTAGAGTCTAATGATCAAGGTGCAGTCGTATGTAATGGATTGTATTATGATTTAGAATATGAAAATCTATTCGTAGAATCACAAGTTAAAGCCAATGCAATTGGTGCTACTATGACTCGTAGGGTTAAAAGAATTGGTTGTTCTAATATAAAGGATTTAATTGAACAAGGCAAACTCACTATTGTAGATGCAAATACTCTAATTGAGATGAGTACATTTGTTGCAAAAGGTAGTTCGTATCAGGCATCAGATTCAAATCATGATGACTTGATGATGAACTTAGTTATGTTTGGATGGTTTATTTCTACAGATATATTCAATGGACTTACCGATATCAATATGAAGAATATGTTATACCATGAACAACTTCAAGCTATCCAAGATGACATGTTACCATTTGGTCTTATATCGTCTAATGAAGTTGAGGATGTAAAATCAAAATACGAAAGAGGAGAAGATGGGTTATTATGGGAAGTTGACAGTCAAGTAAACACTGGAATTTACTAGGATTCCATTTCTTATAAATAATAGTATTGAATATAACCGCATTATGTTAACACACTATAAACCCATTGAGAGGACACGACTATGGCATTTCAAGTCTCACCTGGCGTTGAAGTCAAAGAAATTGACGCCACAAACGTTGTTCCCGCAGTATCCACCAGTATCGGTGGTTTTGTTGGAGCATTTACATCGGGTCCGGTAAACCAAGTAATCACTGTTGGTTCTGAAAAAGAACTTGCGGAAGTATTCGGTAAACCTGACGACAGCACAGCTAAGTATTTCTTAACTGCGGCTTCATTCCTAGCTTATGGTAACGCACTAAAAGTAGTACGCGTTGCTGGAGCTACAGCTAACGCAACCGGTTCTGGTACGGCCGCAACTATTGCTAACGCCGATGATTATGCTCCTGTAGCATCTTCCATCTGGATCGCGCGCCAACAAGGCGAATTAGGTAATTCACTTAAAGTAGAAATTGCTGGACCAACTGGTTTTGCAACTATGACTACTGCATCAAGCTTTGATTCTGCTCCTGGCACTTCAGAGTATGCAACCAATCTAGGTAAAGCCTCTGCTGGTGATGAACTTCACATTGCAGTTATTGATGAGAATGGTGCAATCTCTGGTACTCCTGGAACTGTTCTAGAAACATTTGCGTATGTTTCTCAGGCTTCAGATGCTAAGAAAACTGATGGTAGTACTAACTACTATGTAAACGTAATTAATTCACAATCCAAGTATATCTACTGGGGATCACACGTTGCTTCAATGACTGACGGTGGAGATAAGTTGTCTGTTACTACAGCTTTCACTGATCCTGGTGTCGAAGCGGATGCACTCTCTGGTGGTGCTGATGACAATGCGGTAACTGATGCAGAATTGCAAGGTGGTTACGATATGTTGGCCGATGCTGATACTATTGACGTTAACCTCTTGTTTGGTACTCCAGATGCGGACGGCGCTGATGTTATGGCTAAATACTTGATTGCTATCGCTGAAACTCGTAAAGATTGCGTAGCTTTTGTGTCACCTCCAATCCAAGATAGCACTGGTTCTACTGGTAGTGTTGCTAACGTAAAAGCTTGGGCAGACGGTCTTCCATCAAGCTCATACGGTGTTACTGATTCTTCAGCCCTATACGTATATGATAAATATAACGACGTATATCGTTGGATCGGTGCTGCAGGTCATACTGCTGGCCTTTGTGCTAATACCGATCGTGTAGCTGATGCTTGGTTCTCACCTGCTGGTATGACTCGTGGTCAACTTAGAAATGTTGTGAAACTTGCAATTAATCCTAAGAAAGCTGATAGAGATACCCTTTATAAAGCACGCGTTAATCCTTTGGTTGCATTCCCTGGTGAGGGTATCCAAATGTTTGGCGACAAGACTCTTCAAGCTAAACCATCAGCATTTGATAGAATCAATGTTCGTAGATTGTTCATTGTTCTTGAAAAAGCTATTTCCACTGCTGCTAAAGCATCACTCTTTGAATTCAATGATGAATTCACTAGAGCTCAATTCAGAAATATGGTTGAGCCCTTCCTGAGAGATGTAAAAGGTAGACGTGGTCTTACAGACTTCTTGGTTGTCTGTGACGAAACCAATAACACAGGTCAAGTGATTGATTCAAACAGCTTCGTATGCGACATGTATATTAAGCCTGCTCGTTCAATTAACTTTATCACTTTAAACTTTATTGCAACGAGAACTGGTGTTGAGTTCTCTGAAATTGCTGGCGCATAGGAGGATTAGACAATGGCTATTTTAGGCGTAGATGACTTTAAGTCAAAATTGACTGGCGGCGGTGCTCGGGCCAACATGTTCAAAGTAACATGTAACTTTCCGGGTTACGCTCAAGGCGATGTAGAGTTTACATCCTTTATGTGTAAGGGCGCTCAAATGCCTTCATCTGTAATTGCACCGATCACGGTTCCTTTCCGTGGTCGACAACTGCAAATTGCTGGTGATCGTACATTTGAACCATGGTCCATCACAGTAATTAATGATGTAGATTACACAGTAAGAAATGCTTTTGAAAGATGGATGAACGGTATTAACGAACATGTTAATAATACTGGTTTGTCAAACCCAACTGATTATCAAGCTGATATGATTATTGAACAGTTGAGAAAAGATGGTACGGTATCTAAGAGATATGATATTCGTGGCACTTTCCCAACTAATATCAGTGCGATTGACGTCAGTTATGATTCCGAGAATACTATCGAAGAGTTCACTGTTGAGCTCCAAGTACAGTACTGGGAATCAGGAACTACTTCTTAAAAGCATATAAATAATACTAAAGGGAGGGAGGATATAACCTCTCTCCCGATAGTTTATATAGTGAGGATATAATTTTGGCAGATTTTTTTGGTTTTGAAATTAAACGGAAGAAAGGTGAAGAGCCTATTTCGTTTGTACCAGATACAGAATCCGATGGCGCTGGGGTAATTACTACCGGCGGGCATTTTGGCGCGTATGTGGATTTAGATGGTGATAATGCTAAGAACGAAGCAGAGCTTATTGTAAAATATAGAGACATTGCATCTCAACCAGAGTGTGATGCTGCCATTAGTGACATTGTGAATGAAGCCATTGTTGGCGATCATGACTCCTCACCAGTTAATATTATTTTAGATAAAGTAGAAACTTCTGATAATATTAAAGATGTTATTAGAGAAGAATTTGATAATATTATGAGTATGCTTAATTTTAATAATTATGCTCATGATATTTTTCGTAAATGGTATATTGACGGCAGGTTACCATACCATATTGTAATCGATGACAAAAACCCTAAAAAGGGTATTCAAGAACTTAGGTATATTGATCCACTTAAGTTGCGTAAAGTAAAAGAAGTTGAAGAATCAAAAGATGCAAAAACTGGGGCTACATTAGTCAAATCGTCTCAGGAATATTTTATTTTTATGAACACGTCTATGGGTGACAAGAATACAACGGGTCTTAAGATTCATAGAGATTCTATTGCATATTGTACATCAGGAATGTTAGATCCATCACGTAAGCGGATCCTATCCCATATACAAAAGGCAATTAAGCCGGTCAACCAATTGAGAATGATGGAAGACTCATTAGTAATCTATAGGATTTCTAGAGCTCCAGAGCGTCGAATTTTTTATATCGATGTAGGTAACCTTCCAAAAGGTAAAGCAGAAGAATATCTGCGTGGTATTATGAACCAATATAGAAATAAATTGGTATATGATGCAAGTACTGGTGATATTAAAGATGATCGTAAGCATATGTCTATGCTAGAAGATTTTTTCTTACCTCGCCGAGAAGGTGGAAGAGGTACAGAAATTACTACTCTTCCTGGTGGTGAAAACCTAGGGCAGATTGATGATATTCTATACTTCCAGAAGAAGCTATATAGATCGTTGAATGTTCCGTTGAATCGTTTGGAACAAGAATCGCAATTCTCTCTAGGCAGATCTACTGAGATATCAAGAGATGAAGTTAAATTTAAGAAGTTTATTGATAGACTTCGTAAGAAATTTTCCGACTTGTTTGTACAGCTACTTAAGACCCAACTCATTCTAAAGGGTGTTATTACTAAGTCTGATTGGGATAACTGGAAAGAAGATATTACATTCGACTTTATTGAAGATAACTATTTCTCTGAATTAAAGTATAATGAGATTCTGAGAGAAAGATTTGAGATGCTTCAATCTATGGATGAATATATAGGTAAATATGTATCTCATCAATGGGTTCGTAAGAATATTCTTAGACAATCTGATGAAGAGATTGAAGAAATGCAAAAACAAATCGAAGAAGAGAAAGACGGCGACGAAAATGAAGCTGAAATTGACTTCTAGAGATTATAAATATTATAAATATATTACAAGGACAAATTGATATGAGCACAGAAAACCTTATTAATGCATTAAAAGATGGTGATAATATTGCCTCGGGTGCAGAATTTAATAATATCATGGCACAAAAGCTATCCGATGCGTTGGATGCAAAAAGAATCGAAGTAGGTTCTACCATGATCGATCGTGTTACTACTAAAGAAGAAGAATAAGTATATGGCATTAACATTCGTACAACTCAGAGAAAAACTCGAATCAGGCGAGAAGGAAGTCAAATCCCTTAAGCTTGGTAAGAAGAAGAATGTTAAAGTAACAATTGCTCAAAAGGGCAGAGATTATATCGTCTATATTAATGGTGATAAGTTAGATGATAACTATAAATCCGCTGGCGATGCTGAGAAGTCTGCTGGCGAATTTATCAAGCTTATGGGCGAGGAACTCGAACAATGAAATTAATTGCTGAATATACAGATGGTTCTGATCTACAGATCATTACCGAGAAAAAAGCAGATGGCAAAAATAATTTTGTTATCGAAGGAATTTTTATGATGGCTGATGCGAAGAATCGCAATGGCCGCATTTATGAAAGAAGTATTCTAGAGAATGCCGTTAATAGATATGTTAATGAGCAGGTATTAACTGGTAGAGCCGTAGGGGAACTAAACCACCCTGAGGGACCAGCTATTAATCTAGACAAAGTTTCACATAAGATTACGGAACTCAGATTTGAGGGAAATAATGTTATTGGAAAAGCATCAATCCTTAATACTCCTATGGGTAATATCGTTAGCGGTTTACTTGAGGGCGGCGTTAAGCTTGGTGTATCAAGTCGTGGTATGGGTAGTCTTGAGAGTCGTAATGGCACCATGTATGTCAAAGATGATTTTATGTTAGCAACCGTTGATATAGTACAAGATCCAAGTGCTCCTGAAGCATTTGTAAATGGTATTATGGAGGGAGTCGACTGGATCTGGGATAATGGTATCCTTAAACCTCAAGAAATTGAATTAATTGAGACTGAAATAAAAACCGCTCGCAATATGAGATCTTCTGATATTGAGATTAAAGCGTTTAAGAATTTCCTCTCGAAACTTGTATAACTCTTTAAAGGAGAGAATGTAATGTCAGAAGACGTAAAAAATGAAGTAGTCGAAGACATTCATGATGCAGAGCAAATTCAAGAATCTGAAGAGCTCGTTGATGAAACACAAGTTGAGTCTAACGAGGAAGAAGTTCTTGAAGCGAAGAAAGCTGAAGAAGGCGTAAAAGTTGAATCTGAAGATGAGTCTGATGAAGACGAAGACGAAGATGAAGACGAAGGTGAGGAAGAAGCTCCTCAGATGGAAATGCCTAAAACTAAAGCTGGAATTGTAACTGCTGCATATGATATGTTGAAGAAGGCTAAAAAAGAAGACGCTCAAAAAATCTATGCGAATATGCTTAAGGTTGCCGAGGGTGTTGAGATTGTAGATGGTGAAGAAGTTGTTGCTGAAGCTGTTGAAGCTGATGTATCACACATCGATTACCAAGAAGATCTTGACGTCATGGTTGCTGAAGAAGCTACTTTGTCTGATGGTTTCCGTGAGAAGGCCGCTGTGATTTTTGAATCAGCTTTGAAAACTAAAGTTGGTGCCGAAATCGAACGTCTCGAGAGCGAATATGCTCAAAATCTTGAAGAAGAAGTTTCTTCTGTCAAGTCTGATCTAGTAGAGAAGGTAGATTCATACCTTAGCTATGTAGTTGAAGGCTGGATGAAAGATAACGAAGTTGCTATTGAAAATGGTCTCCGCACTGAAATTGCAGAGAACTTTATGGCATCTTTGCAGTCTGTATTCAAGGAACACTACATTGAAGTGCCAGAAGCTAAAGTTGATATGTTCGACGAATTGGCAGGTCAAGTAGCTGAGCTAGAAGAGCAACTCAATAAATCCACAGAAGAAAATATCCAAATGCATGAAGGCTTGCAGAGCTTTGTTCGTCAAGACATCGTGCGGAAGTATTCTTCACAACTAGTAACTACTGAAGCTGAGAAACTTAGCTCTTTGGTAGAAGATCTAGATTTTACTGATGCTGAATCTTTCGAAATGAAAGTGAAGACTATCAAAGAATCTTACTTCGCTAAGGAATCAAGTGAATCAATCTCAGAAGATGCTGAACTAATCGGATCAGAGCAAGCACCAGATGGTGTAGTACCTGATTCAATGGCTAGATACATGCAAGCAATTGCTAAGTCTAAATAAAATTAATAAACATTATACCATATAGAGGAAATTAAAATGTTTGATCAAGATAAAAATCTAATCGAAAAGTGGTCTCCCGTATTGGAGCACACTGATGCTGCCCCAATTCAAGACCAATACCGCAAGTCGGTAACTGCACGTCTCTTGGAAAACCAAGAAATTGCAATGAAAGAAGAAAAAGCCCACTCTGGTTTCCAGTTGAACGAAACTGCTGCTAACCAAACTGGCGGAAGCGTAGCTGGTTTCGATCCCGTACTTATCTCTTTGGTACGTAGAGCGATGCCTAACCTGATTGCATATGATATTGCTGGCGTACAGCCTATGACTGGTCCTACTGGTCTGATCTTCGCTATGAAGAGCAAGTATGCTACTCAAGGTGGTACTGAAGCAATGTTCAACGAAGCTGATACTACCTTCTCTGGTACTGGTACTCAGGAAGTTGATCCATCGGGTCTGTTGGGTGTAACTGATAGTGATTCGGACGCCACTTTGGCTGACGAAACTAACGTTTCGACTTTCGGTGCCGGCCTTACTACTGCAGCTGCTGAAGCCCTTGGTAACACTGGTGGAGCATTTGGTGAAATGGCATTTAGCATTGAGAAATCAACTGTAACTGCTAAAACCCGTGCTCTGAAAGCTGAGTACACTGTTGAATTGGCTCAAGACCTTAAGAACGTACACGGTCTCGACGCTGAGTCTGAGCTTGCTAACATCCTGTCTAGCGAGATTCTGGCTGAAATCAACCGTGAAGTTGTTCGTACTGTGTTGACTAAAGCTAAGCTTGGTGCACAACAAGCCAACGTTGCTCTGAAAGGTGCCTTCGATGTAAGCACTGATTCAGACGGCCGTTGGATGGCTGAGAAGTTCAAAGGTCTGGTTATGCAGATCGAGCGTGAAGCTAACGTAATTGCTAAAGAAACTCGTCGCGGTAAAGGTAACTATGTTATCGTTTCTTCTGACGTCGCTTCTGCACTTGCTGCTGCTGGCATGTTGGACTACTCTCCTGCTCTGGCAACTAACCTGAACGTTGATGATACTGGTAACACTTTTGCTGGTGTACTTAACGGTCGTACTAAGGTCTATATCGATCCATATGCTGCTGCTGACTATGTCTGCGTTGGCTACCGTGGTTCTAACCCTTATGACGCTGGTTTGTTCTACTGCCCATACGTACCACTTACTATGTCTAAAGCTATCGGCGAAGAAGACTTCCAGCCACGTATCGGGTTCAAGACTCGTTATGGTATGGTTGCGAATCCTTTCGTTGCTGCTGACGGCGTTGGTACTGACCGTGCAAACCCATACTTCAGAATCTTCCGTGTAGATTCGTTGATGGTTAGCTAAGTCTAAAACTTTATAGTTTTAAAAGGGGAACTTCGGTTCCCCTTTTTTTTTCTTTATAAATAACTACAATGGATGATGTTCTGCGTATCAAGTGGTACGTACTGCACCTGAGTGGATAGGAAACCACCCTCGGAATTACAGGATAGGAGATTATTATGCATAAGTTATTTGCATTAATGACCGTAGTTTTATTGGTTGGATGTAGCACAGTTGACTCAGTAATTGATGGCACTAAGGGTATTATTAACGGTGTTGCATCAGACGTTGCTGGTGTTGCTACCGGAACATTGGATGTTGCATCTGGTACAATTAAAACTGTCGCCGATAAAACTGGCGTCGAAGAGTCAAAAGCTAAGTAAAGTTTTAGGAGCAAGCCGGCCAAGGATGGCGCACCTAAGACGTATAAATAAAGGTATAAGATAAACGAGGTTAACATGGCATCATTGACTGCAAACAAAAACTTTTTAAGTCCAGTTGGATTTCAATTTAAGATTGATAGTATTAAGTATCCTAACTTAGAGTACTTCTGTTCAGGCGTTACATTGCCTAATATTTCCTTGTCTGAGGCTGCATTGCCGTATGGATCTATTAATAACGCAGAACCTGGTGATAGACTTAACTTTGGTGACCTTACTATTAAGTTTAACGTTACTGAGAATATGGATAACTACATTGAAACATATGATTGGATCCGTTCCCTTGTTGTAGATGACCAGGCTCACAGAGCAGATGCCACTCTTATGGTATTATCCTCACACAATAACGTGACAAAAGAAATTAAATTTGATCAGATCTTCCCTGTTGATTTGAGCGAAATAACCTTTAGTGCTACCGAATCTGAAGTTGCCTACGTTGAATGTAGTGTGACATTTAAATATATTCAATATAGATTCGTTTAAAGGTGTACAAAGCAGTACCTAATATGTTATAATATGTAAACCTATACATATACTATACTATGGAGATATAATGAATAACCTTGAACAAATTTTACAGATGTGGAAAAAAGACTCAATCATTGAAGAATTGAATCTTGATGAAGCATCACGCGATTCCGCAAAACTTCACTCAAAATACCTAGAGATGCTAAGCGTCAACCGTTTACGTGTAAAGAAGCACGAGATGGACTTCAAAGTCCTATTGAAGAATAAATGGTTATGGTATAACGGAAAAATGGACAAGGCTCAAATCGATGAACTTGGTTGGGGATATGACCCGTTGAATGGACTTACTGTACTCAAAGGAGATATGGATAGATTTTATGATGCTGATCCAGATATCCAGGCATCACAGGCTAGAATTGATTATCTTAAGGAAGTGAATGATACTCTGAAAGAGATTATAGATAATGTTAAGTGGAGACATCAATCAATTAAGAATGCCATCGATTGGCAGAAATTTACCAGTGGGATGTAATAACAATGTATGAATATAAAGTAAAAGTTTTAAGAGTCGTTGATGGAGATACAGTAGATGTAGACATCGATCTAGGATTTGGTGTATGGTTAAGAAAAGAGCGTGTGCGCATTATGGGTATCGATACCCCTGAATCGAGAACACGTGATAAAGTAGAGAAGAAGTTTGGTCTAGCGTCTAAGGCCAAGTTGAAAGAACTGCTCAAGGATGGAGCAATATTAAAGACCGAAGTATCTAAGAAGGGCGAAGATATGAAAGGTAAGTTTGGTCGTATCCTAGGTGACTTTATCCTTGATGATAACCGAAAAGTGACTGAGGTTCTTATTCAAGAAGGCCATGCAGTTGCATATTTTGGCGGTAGCAAAGATGATGTAGATGCTGCTCATCTGTCAAATAGAAAGAGGCTTATTGCCGAAGGTGTAGTAGTCCTATAATATGGAAAAAATAAGAGTACGAAAACTTAATCATGTTTGGCTAAAAATAGAATGTGATCCTGGCATCGGAATGGAGTTGTCTGAACATTTTTGTTTTTACGTACCTGGATATAAGTTCATGCCCGCGTACAAGAACCGGATGTGGGATGGCAAGATCCGAATGTATGATATGAGAAAGGAATCTCTTTATTGTGGTCTATTTAAATACCTAAAGGAATTCGCCGAGGTAAGAGATTACCAAATTGTTGTAGAGGAGAACCACGTATATGGTCGTCCTGATACTGAGGAGGTAGTCGATATTCCTGCTTTAATGGATGAACTCACATTAAGCGCAGGTAAGGTAATGATAAAGCCTAGAGATTATCAGCTAAATGCTTTAGATCATGCACTCAGAAATAGACAAGCTTTGCTTTTGTCACCAACGGCTTCTGGTAAATCATTGATAATCTATATGGCTATTCGTTACTATCTTGAGACGTATGGCGCTAATATATTACTGATCGTCCCAACTACCTCATTGGTAGAGCAGATGTATTCTGACTTTGAGGACTATGCATACTTTGAGGAAGATTTTAAGGTAGAGGATAATTGCCACAGAATCTACTCTGGTAAAGAGAAGTTTGGCGTGAAAAGCCGGGTGATCATCACTACATGGCAATCGATATACAAGTTACCCACAGCCTGGTTTGAAAACTTTGGTATGGTTATTGGTGACGAAGCCCATAACTTTAAAGCTAAGTCATTGACTAGTATTCTAGAGAAGTGCCATAATGCTAAATATCGTATAGGTACTACTGGTACATTGGATGGATCACAGACTCATCAGTTGGTATTAGAAGGATTATTTGGACCAGTTAAGAAGGTTACTACGACGAAAGAACTTATTGATTCTGGGGCTTTGGCTGATTTGGATATATCGGTACTGCTTCTAAAGTATGATGATGAGACATGTAGAGTGGTCTCTAAGATGAAGTATCAGGATGAGGTAGACTATATTGTACGCAACGAAGCACGTAATAACTTTATTGCAAATCTAGCACTTGATCAGGATGGCAATACATTAGTACTCTTTCAGTTTGTGGATAAACACGGCAAACCATTACATGATCTGCTTAGACAAAAGATGGAAAAAATAGCACACACAAATCGTAAATTGTTTTATGTGAGTGGTGAAACTGATGTTGATACTCGTGAACAAATACGAGCGCTAACCGAGACTCAGACTGATGCCATTATTGTGGCTTCGCTTGGTACATTCTCTACTGGTATTAATATTAAGTCACTAAATAATATCGTATTTGCTTCACCTAGTAAGTCTCAGATTAAAGTACTTCAGAGCATTGGTCGAGGATTAAGGAAGAGTGCAGACGGTAGAGGCACTAAAGTATTTGATATAGCTGATGATCTACATTGGAAAGCTAAGAAGAACTACACATTACAGCATGCTGGTGTACGTATAAGTATATACAGCAAAGAGAAATTTAAATATAAAATCTATGAGATAGGACTGTAATATAATGACTGATATCGATAATTTAAATATCCGACAAATGAAACTTATTAGTGGCGAAGAGATTGTCTGTCTTGTAGCCTCTGATAACGATGATAACTATCTAATAGAACGGCCGCTGGCCGTTACTAGCGTACTTCCAAATAAGTACCAATTGATACCATGGTTCTCATTATCAAATACTAATGTTATAAAGATGAATAAATCCAATGTAATCTCTCATGCTGAAGTTGATAATGATATTAAGCTGACATACATTAAGTTAGCACTAGATGATACTGATATGTCTGAATACGATGATGAAATGGATGAAGAACAACTTGATTTAGACTTTGATGATATGTCATATGACCCAACAACCATTCATTGATCACAGTATACCTCTGTCCCCCGGGAGTAGTAATATATTATAACACATATTTCCCACTTTGTACACCTTTATTTTCATTTATTTTAAATTAATTTTTTATATCAATTATCTAAAATAGTTGTGTACATTCACCGCAAACTGTTGTATAATATACACTATACAGGAGAATACACATGGCTAAATTAAAACCTAAAGAAAAACCACACTATGTCAATAATAGGGAATTCTCATATGCCGTTGTTGATTATGTACAATCTGTAAGAGATGCAAAGGAAAACGATACAAAGATTCCTGTTGTTACAGACTACATTGCAACATGCTTTATGAAGATCTCTGAAGGACTATCACACCGTCCTAACTTTGTACGATATAGTTATCGAGAAGAAATGGTAATGGACGCAGTTGAAAATTGTCTCAAAGCAATCCATAACTATAATATCGAAACTGCTACTCGTACCGGTAAACCTAACGCATTTTCATATTTTACCCAGATCTGTTACTTTGCCTTTATTAGACGTATTACAAAAGAGAAGAAGCAACAAGATATTAAGTTTAGATTCATTGAAAAGATGGGTATTGAAGACTTTATGGAAATCGGCATGGATCGTGAAGCTGCTGGTGTTACTGCTGCCTATGTGGATACCCTACGTAATCGTATCGATAAGATCAGAGACAAAGATGTAGCAATCAAAGAATATGCTAAAGAAGAGAAGAAGAATCTCAAAAAACTAGAATTGTTTATGGTATAATATATGAAAGTCGCTATATTAAATGATACACACGCTGGTGTACGTAATTCATCAGAAATCTTTATAGAACATCAAAATAAATTCTATACAGAGGTATTCTTTCCGTACTTGAAGGAACATAATATTAAGAATATCCTCCACCTAGGGGATTATTACGAGCATCGGAAGTTCGTTAATTTTAAAGCACTTAATTCAAATCGAAAGCATTTCCTTGAACCCATGCGAGATGCCGGCATTACTATGGATATTATCCCAGGTAACCACGATGTGTTTTACAAAAACACTAATGACTTATGTAGCCTTAAAGAACTGCTTGGACACTTTACTTCCCATGTTAATATCGTCATGAAGCCTACCGTATTAGATTATAGTGGACTTCAAGTTGCAGTTGTACCATGGATTAATAATGAAAACTATCTTGAATACACAGACTTCATTGCGAAATGTAAGGCTCCAATACTTGGTGCTCATCTTGAGTTGACTGGATTTGATATGCATAAAGGTATTCCTAACCCTCATGGTATGAATCCTGATCTGTTTAGTCGATTTGAGATGGTACTATCTGGACACTTCCATACGAAGTCTTCTCAGGCCAATATTCACTATTTAGGTTCACAATTCGAATTCACATGGAACGATGTAGATGATCCTAAGTACTTCCATGTACTTGATACTGAGACGCGTGAGATTACAGCAATAAGAAATCCAAATACAATTTTTAAAAAATTTGTGTACAATGACGAAGAAATAGATTATAATACCATTGATATGACGCAATTCGAAAAGAAATTTGTGAAACTCATTGTAGCTAATAAAACGGATCTGTATCAATTTGATAGGTTTGTCGACAAGCTACAGGATGTGGATTCTCACGAATTAAAGATTGCTGAAAGCTTCGAGGAATACAAGGGTGATAATGTTGAAGATGAAGCAGTATCCTTAGAAGATACAAAAGACTTACTAGATACGTATGTTGATGCAGTTGATACAGATCTAGATAAAGATGGTATTAAAGTGCGTCTGAGAGAATTATATACAGAAGCACAGAATTTAGAGGTAGTTTAATTTTGATTAAATTTAAGTCTTGCAAGTGGAAGAACTTTCTATCCACTGGCGATGAATTCACTGAAATTAGTTTAGATAGATCTCCAACTACATTGATTGTTGGTCAAAATGGTGCTGGTAAGTCTACACTATTAGACGCGTTATCCTTTGGTTTGTTTGGTAAACCACATAGGGATATCAAGAAAGATCAATTGATTAACTCAATCAATAAGAAAAATGCTGTGGTTGAGGTTGAATTCTCGGTAGGTAAACACGACTTCCGTATCATGAGATCAATACGTCCTAATAAGTTTGAGATCTACCAGAACGACAATATGATTAACCAATCATCTACTGTCAAAGATTATCAAAAATTCTTAGAGCAAAATATTCTAAAGCTTAACCATAAATCATTCCATCAGGTTGTGGTATTGGGTAGCAGTTCTTTTATTCCCTTTATGCAGATGCCAGTATGGTCACGTAGGGAAGTTATTGAAGATCTACTCGATATCAACATTTTCACAAAGATGAATGGTCTACTCAAAGAACGTAACTCTAAGATCAAGGAAGAGATTAAAGATATTACTCACCAGATTGATTTGATCAATACAAAGATTGATGGTCAAACTAAGTATATCAAAAACCTAGAATCTCTAAATACCGATCAGATTACACAGAAGCATGATTCCATATCGGATCTAAAGGGTAATATCGATACGTTATTTACTGAGTCACAGGCACTAGGTAAGAATCTTTCTACCTTAATGGATTCTGGTGAGACTGATTATAAAAAGGTAAATGGTTCTATCAATCAATTATCAGCCTATGATATGCAGTTCAAGTCTAAGATGAAATCTTTAGTCAAAGAATCTAAGTTCTATACTGAGAATGACACATGTCCTACATGTGATCAGGAGATTACACAAGATAAGAAAGACCAAAAGGTTTCTGAAATCTCAACTAAAGCTAAAGAACTACAAGTTGCAACTACTGATCTACAACGTAAACTAGACGAGGCTACATTACAGGCTGAGGCAAGTAAAGCTAAACTTAAATCATTACAAGATCGTCAGGCAAAAATCCTTTCGAATAATGATCAGATTGCTATACTTCAGAATGAGATCAATAAGACCTTAAAAGAAATCGAAAAGCTTTCTAGTCAAACTGGTGATATCTCTGGCGCAAAAGAAGAGCTAGATACATTACGAGATAGTAAGGATACTCAAACCGAGCGTAAGCTTAAGTACCTAGAAGAAAGAACATACAACGAAATCATTGCTGAGCTACTTAAAGATACTGGTATCAAGACTAAGATCATTAAGCAATATCTGCCGGTGATGAATAAGCTTATTAACCAGTATCTACAGGTTCTTGACTTCTTTGTTTCGTTCCATCTTGATGAGACATTCAGTGAAACAATCAAATCACGGCATAGGGATAACTTTAACTATGCGTCTTTCTCAGAGGGTGAGAAACAACGTATTGATTTGGCCTTATTGTTTACGTGGAGACAGATTGCTAAGATGAAGAATAGTGCTTCTACCAATCTGTTAGTATTGGATGAGACCTTTGACTCGTCTCTGGATCATGATGGTATCGATAACTTGACCAAGATACTTGATACCTTAGAAGAGGGATCTAACGTCTTTATCATATCCCACAAAGGTGATATCCTAGAGAATAAGTTTAGATCTAAGATTGAATTCCATAAAGAGCATAATTTCTCTAAGATGAAGTCCTTATAACCAAAAAGTGTGACATTTATGTCACATATTCCATAAAAGTATAAAAAAATGGCAAAATACGCAAAATAGTTGTGTACATACCCAGTTGTCCGTGGTATAATGGTTACATAAATTGATAAGGATACACATATGACATTACAAGTTAATCCGATGCTCGCCAAGCTTCTTGCCAAGGAGAACCTCGAAGTTCGCCATGGTAACTATAATACTGCTTGGTTTGACCCTGCAAATCGTGTCCTTGGTTTACCTATATGGGAAGATCATGGTAAAGACGTATACGATCTGTTGGTTGGTCACGAGGTTGGTCACGCTTTGTTTACTCCTGCTGATGGTTGGCATGATAGTAACCAAGAGATCAAAGGTTGCCCACGTTCGTACCTCAATGTGATTGAAGATGTTCGTATTGAACGTAAGATTCGTGATACGTATCCTGGATTGATTTCTCCAATGCGTCGTGGTTATAAGGTACTCATCGAAAAGGGTTTCTTCGGTAATGCTGAAGAGTACAACTTTGATGAGATGAAGCTAATTGACAAGATCAACCTAAAGTCCAAGCTTTCTACCGAGCTCGAAGTTCCATTCAATACCAAAGAACAAGTCCTATTTGACCGTGCTCTAGTTGCCGAGACTTGGAGTGAAGTTGTTCAAATTGTTCGTGATATCTTGGCGTACCAAAAAGAGAATCAGACTGAGTTAATGTCTAATAAAGCACCATCTAAGAATGATGAAGATGAGTCTGGCGATGAAGGTACGGAGTCGCAGACTCAGTCAAATACAAATACTCCTGAAGAAAATGAAGATCCCACTCAGTCTGGTCATGACGATCAAGAGGGTGAGACTCCAAATGACGAGGAAGAGGACGAAGAAGAAAAATCTACTGTGTCGTCTCAACCTGAGCATAATCCAGAAGAAGAAGTATCGGTTACGGATGAGATCTTCCGTAGTAAAGAATCTTCATTGATCGAACAAAATTCAAACGGATTTCAGCCAATTTTTATTAACGAATTGTCAAAAGAGACACGTGAAAAATGTATAGTTCCGTATGCGATGCTAGCAGCTGACCGAGCACGTGTACAAAATATTGGACGTAATGGTGATGACTCGTTTACATCTAAAGAGGTAACGTTTGGATACTACGCGAAATATAAGACTTACTTTCAAGGTGTAAAGAAATCAGTTGTTCCAGCAGTAAAAGAGTTCGAGATGCGTAAAGCAGCATATCAATATCAACGTTCATCTACCGCAAAAACTGGATCTTTAGACGTTAATAAAGTCCATAGTTATAAGTTTAATGATGATATCTTTGCTCGTGTTACGAAAGAAGCAAATGCTAAGAACCATGGTATGTTCTTATTAATTGACTTCTCTGGATCCATGTACAAATCAATGCCTTCGGTGCTTGATCAAGTCTGTCACCTTGTTGCATTTTGTAAATCAGTAAATATCCCATTTGCGGTGTATGGGTTTTCTACTGGCAAAGACGATTCAGGTGTATACGATATGAAGCAGTCTGATATGCATGGAGCTTTAGATCTAGATAGTTTATCTTTGTTTGAGCTAACTAATTCTAAGCTTAAAAAATCACAATTTGAAGAATCCATGTACCAAATTTTCCTTCGTAAACACCACGGTGACCTACGTAATGGACCTTATGGTTCTTATGCGCATATGTTTGATGCAGGATTTTGTCAAGATCAGGATTTTGTTTCTCCTTTTGAAGAATATGGTTCTACTCCATTGCACCAAGCGTTAATCATAAGCCACTACCTGGTTAAAGATTTCATTAATAGTCATAATGTAGAGAAGATGAATTTTGTCACATTGACTGATGGCGACACAAATCGAGTTAGTGTATACCGCCGTCGCGACATAGACAATAATACCTTGACTGATACGAGAAACTATCAAATACCTATTGATAAGAAGCTTGTAAAATTTCATCATAGCGATGTATGTAAATCTATATTAGAGAATATGAGTAAGCAGTTAGGTACAAATAATATTGGCTTCTTTATTGCTGATGACGCTCGGTCCATGGCATACAGACACCAACATGCGTTCGATGATAATTCTAAACTAAATCGTTGGGATTGGGCGCGGAGTGACATGAATAAAGAATTCCGTAATAATCGTTGCTTGCATGTTTCTGATACTCTTGGATATGACGATTACTATATCCTTAAAGACGGCAAGAACAACCTAAGCACTGATGCTGACGAGTTTGATGCTACTGCTGAGGATAGCAAAGGCAAAGTGACCACTCAGTTCAAGAAATACTCAAAATCTAAGAAGACCAATAAGGTTCTAATGACAAAATTAGGAAAGGCTGTTGCATAATGAGACAGTCCCTTATAACTAAAATGTGTGACATTTATGTCACATATAACAAAATAGTTTAAAAAAAGTGAATAAAGTATTGTACACTACGTGAGATCTATGGTATAATACCTATATAAATTGATGAGGAAGCTATATTATGATGAAAATTTCGACTACTAAAATCCTGCAAGAACTCAAGTCAATCCAGCCTGATAGCAACATCTTCCGAAAAGGTCTTATTGAGCGAACTACGCTTTCTCTAGGATTCACCGGCAAGGACTATTGGGGTCCAATCTGTAATGCTGAAAACCGGTTCAAAACCGGTTCATACGACCTATCATCTATGATGGAAGGTATTACAATTCCTAAAAAGGCTCCTGTCGCTGCAGCTATTGGTATGGTCACATCTGTTATGAATGATGAAAAGACCTTTGCTGACGTCGACCCAACGTTTGTTCCTTGGGGTTCATTCAACGACATCGTTAAGATCGTTAAGTCCGAGATGTTCTATCCTACTTACATCTCTGGTTTGTCTGGTAATGGTAAGACCTTTATGGTTGAGCAAGCTTGCGCGAAGATCAAGCGTCAATACATCCGTGTTCAGATTAACCCTGAGACTGATGAAGATGATTTGATTGGTGGTTTCCGACTCATCAACGGTGAGACAGTTTTTGCTAAAGGTCCAGTCATTAAAGCTATGGAGACAGGATCGATCCTTCTCCTTGATGAGATTGACCGTGCTACAAACAAGATCATGTGTCTTCAGGGTATTCTTGAGGGTAAGTCAGTGATGATCAAAAAGACTGGTGAGATCGTTAAACCAGCACGTGGATTCAACGTGATTGCTACCGCTAACACGAAGGGTAAAGGATCAGAGGATGGCCGATTTACTGCGGCATCCATTATCGATGATGCTTTCCTAGAGCGTTTTACAATCTCTATCGATCAACATTTTCCATCTGTATCAGTGGAACGTAAGATCATCGAGAAGCACATGGAAAAATATGGATCACTTGATCCAAACTTTTGTGAGAACCTAGTCAATTGGGCGGATATTATACGTAAGACCTTCTATGATGATGGTATTGATGAGGTTATTTCAACTCGTCGTCTATGCCACATTGTTCAAACTTTCTCTATCTTTAACGATAAGATGAAAGCAATTGACTTGTGTACCTCACGCTTTGATGATGATACAAAGGAAGCATTCCTTGATCTATACACTAAAGTGGATTCAGGAGTAACTGTAGATTCTCCTGAACCTGTAACAACTGACGCCGCGGCACCGCCGTCGCCATTTTAAGGAAATTAAATGAAGAAACCAGCCCCAAATTATAAATTCAATGAAGACAAATTGATCGAAGAGTTTAAGCAATACATTGACTCTACGTACAATGGACATTATGGACAAGGAGGATTACAATCCTCTGAGGTCATTGTGGATCGTGGCCATGGCCTAGGATTCTTCTTAGGTAACGTCGATAAGTACAACGGCCGTTATGGTAAGAAAGGCACACCCACAGATCATCGAAAAGATATTGTTAAGATTATCCACTATGGATTTCTTGCACTATATGAACATGATCGAATTAACGAAAAATAAGTGTGTACATTGTACTCAAACTGTGGTATAATATACCTATCATTAACTGGAGAACTATATGATTAATATATCAAATGATACTCTTTCTGTCCTGAAAAACTTCAGCACCATTAATCCTAATGTGGTTCTGAAGCCAGGTCAAAAGGTTAGAACTATTTCTGAAGCCAAGAACATCTTAGCAATCGCTGAAGTGGCCGAAGACTTTCCTCATGACATGGGGATCTATGACTTGAATGAATTCCTTTCAGTTTTTAATCTAGTACCCGATGGTAAACTAGAGATTGCTGACAAGCGAGTTAAAATCTCAAATGGTAAAGGTTGTGTTCAGTACTTCTTTTCTGAGCCATCTATCCTGACAACCCCGCAAAAAGACATTACTATGCCTGAATGCGAAGTCAACGTTACGCTCACGAAGTCTATTCTGGACCAAGTACGTAAAGCAGCCGGAGCCTTGGGACACGTCGAATTAGCAATTGTCGGATCGCCTGACGGTATCCAACTGCGAATCTTCGACTCAAAAGATGCTACTGCTAACACATATGAAATGGCAGTATCTGATGAACCACAAGAAAAAGCTTTTGAATTCATTATGAATATCTCTAATCTGAAACTATTGGATGGAGACTATAACGTAGGTATTTCATCTAAGCTTATTTCTAACTGGAAGAATACCACAAAACCAATTGAGTACTTTATTGCACTCGAAAAAAATAGTAAATACTAGGAGAAAACTATGACTGAAGAAACTAACACTCAAGCCGTTGAAGATCAAGAAGCACCAGCAGTACAAGGCCAACTAGGTATGAATGACCTTGCTATCCTCGTACAAGCTGTAGACATTGCTGCTAAAGCTGGAGCTTATGCTGGTAATGATATGGCAACTATTGGTACCGCTCGTAACAATGTAGCAGCTTTTGTAAAGGCTAATATGCCTGCGCCAGCTGAACCTACAGAAACTGAAGAAGCTCCTGAAGCTGAATAACCCCAAGGAATTATATTATGCAAACAAGTGAAAAACAACAACTAATCGAGGCGTTACTCAAGGGTACTGTCACTGTAACTTTCCAAAAGATTGATAGTGATGAGATCCGAGTAATGCCTTGTACCCTTAATCCCACTGTGCTTGAAGCTAATGGTATCAACATTGAAGTATCTAAAGTCAATTCTGAATCAGATCATATTGCAACGTGGGCTTTGGACAAAGAAGCATGGAGGTCATTCCGGACTAGTACCGTCCTTGGTTGGGAGGTACTATAAGTGAATGAATTTCTCTGGGTCGAAAAATATCGACCACAATCAATCAATGATACCATTCTTCCGGTTGCCCTTAAATCGACATTCGAACAGATTGTCGAAGGTGGTGAACTACCTAATATGATCTTTACTGGCACTGCTGGTGTCGGTAAGACCACAGTAGCTAAAGCTCTGTGTAATCAATTAGACCTAGATTACCTACTTATTAACGGTTCGGAAGAAGGTAACATTGATACACTCCGAGGTAAGATCAAGCAATTTGCTTCCTCGGTTTCTTTACAGGGTGGATACAAAGTTGTGATTCTAGATGAAGCAGATTATCTAAATCCACAATCTACCCAACCTGCATTACGTGGATTCATCGAAGAATTCTCTAATAACTGCCGGTTTATTCTAACATGTAACTTCAAGAATCGTATTATTGAACCACTACATTCTCGTTGTTCTGTGATTGAATTTAATCTCAGTAAAAAAGATCTTCCACCACTTATGGCAGGTTTCATGAAACGTGCAGAATATATTCTTACTGAAGAAGGTGTTCTGTTTGAAAAGCCAGTGCTTGCTGAGCTGATCATGAAGTACTGCCCAGACTGGCGTCGTGTTCTAAATGAACTTCAACGCTATTCTGTGTCAGGTAAAATCGATACCGGGATCCTTGTCTCATTGCAAGAAGCTTCCCTTGATAGCCTTATGGCTAACCTCAAGGATAAAAACTTTAAATCAATGAGACAGTGGGTTGCTGATAATATCGATTTAGAACCCGCTGCTCTCTTTCGTAAGATCTATGACAATATGTCTGATTATGTGAAGCCACAAAGTATTCCTCAACTGGTACTGATCCTTGCTGATTACCAATACAAGAATAGCTTTGTTGCTGATCATGAACTAAACTTTGTCGCATGTCTTACTGAGTGTATGGCTAACGTGGAGTTTAAATAGTCATGAACCCTTTTGATTATTTGACCGCCATTAATACCTCAAAGAAAGATATCATGGTCGATGATGTAACCGAAAAAGCGTATAATGGATTTATGGTAAATCGCGGTTTATCATATTTCCATGATACGGTTCTTATTGCGAATGAAATGAATATCCACCATAATATAGACCCGCGGCTTCAATTTGATTTTCTTATAAATATTGTTAGTAAGAAGAAACGTTTCTCTAAATGGCTTAAGGCCAATGAAGAGCAAAGCATTTCTGTTATAAAAGAATATTATGGTTATAGTGATGAAAAAGCTAAATCCATTTTACCATTACTAACTAATGAACAAATTGACGAATTGAAAATAAGGATTTATAAAGGTGGAAAACGATAATAATAACATTCGCTCGTGGACTCCGGCTGATATGCTGGAAGTCACGCTCAAAGAACCAGATGACTTTTTAAAGATCCGGGAAACTCTCACACGTATTGGAGTTGCTTCTCGTAAGGATAATAAGCTATATCAATCTTGTCATATTCTTCACAAACAAGGTAGATATTTTATTGTTCATTTTAAAGAGTTATTCCTGCTAGATGGTAAGCCATCAAATCTAATGGAAAATGATATTCATAGACGTAATACTATTGCAACGCTCATGGGCGATTGGGGTCTTATTACTATCATTGATACTATTAAACCAGAAGAGATTGCACCATTGAGACAGATTAAAGTAATTCCTCACAAAGAGAAACCGATGTGGGAATTATGTCCAAAATATAATATTGGAAATAAGTAAAACTTATATCTAATAGTGTATAAATATATGTGGATTGCCGATATTCGGGATCCACTTTTTAACCTTGCTTAATAACTTAGGGGGTCAATATGACACATAAAGCAATCACACACGTACCACGTTCACTCTTTGTAGGCTTCGACAAAATGTTCGATGATCTAGAAAGGATTCATAGCTCAGCTCGAAGTGGGGCTGACAAATATCCACCGCATAACGTAGTGAAATTAGAAGATCAACTCTTCGACATTGAACTCGCTGTGGCCGGATTTAAAGAGGAAGATCTACGAGTTGAAACCAAAGACGGTATTTTACATGTCTATGGTTGTAGTTCAGTAGATGATCGTGATTACGTGCACAAAGGCATTTCGTCACGCAAATTCGAGAAAAGCTTCCGCATCTCAGAATTTGTCGTAATAACCGGTGCTGATCTAAGGGACGGTATACTTGTCATTCACATGAAAGTAGAACTCCCAGAAGAAAAGCGTCCTAGGGAGATCAAAATCGGATCTGCTGGGGCATCAACCAAAGACGTCTTTCTACAAGACTAATTGAGAGAAACTCGGTAGATTGAACCTAATCTACTGGAGATAATTATGGGCTACATACGTAAGCACAAAGATTCGATTGCAATGTATAGTGAAGTAATGTTTGCAACAGTGGGGACAGTATTTCTTATTGTCGGCCTACCGTTTGTAACTATTATGGCTGCTGCACTGTAATCGAACAAGACCTAAATGGGGGAGCTTCAAAACTCCCTCATTTTTTTATGTACATTATGACAAAACTATGATATAATACATATATTATGAACGAGGTGATCTTTGACAAAATTCTATACTAATGTAAGTCGATATGCCAATTCTCTTCTGTACCGCGGATACGAGAATGGCAAACGTGTATCTAAACGCGTAAAATACAAACCAACTCTATATGTGTCTACCACAAAGCCAACCGACTGGAAAGCTCTTGATGGTACACCAGTTGCACCAATCCAAATGGATTCCATGCGGGATGCCAAGGAATGGATTGCAGAAAATAAACATACCGCTGGCCGAACTATCTTTGGCAATGACAAACATGTCACTTGTTTCATCAATGATGAGTTTCCCGGCAAGATCGATTTTGATCGTAATGTAATCAACGTTACCACAATCGATATCGAGGTTGCATCAGACGATGGCTTCCCAGAACCAGAAGCTGCTGAACAACCAGTTATTTCAATTACAACCAAAAACAATATTGACAATACCTACTATGTCTGGGGTATGCAAGACTATGATGTAGATAATTCCTATATGCAAAGCCATAGAGTTGTCTATAAACAATTTGATACCGAAGCCCAGCTGCTTATGGACTTTATCGAATTCTGGTTTTCTAATACTCACTCTCCAGATGTTATCACTGGTTGGAACGTAAAGTTCTTTGATATTCCGTATCTGGTCAATCGATCTCTTAAGATCCTTGGTGACGATCAAACTAAAAAGTTCTCACCTTGGGGTCTTGTGGATCGTAGAGATGTTACTCGTATGGGCAGGACTCAATGTTCTTATGAACTGAAAGGTATTGCAATCGTCGATTACCTTGAATTGTTCCAGAAGTTTGGTTACTCATATGGACCACAAGAATCGTATCGTCTTGACCATATTGCACACGTAGTACTTGGCGAAAAGAAACTCTCTTATGAAGAACATGGTTCCCTCCATTCTCTCTATCTAAATGACTTCCAAAAGTTCATTGATTATAACATCAAAGACGTTGAGCTGGTCGACCGTATGGAAGACAAGATGGGTCTTATTACCCTATGTATGACCATAGCATATAAGGGTGGTGTTAACTACTCCGATACCTTTGGTACTACCGCAATCTGGGAATCAATCATCTATCGTCACTTGTATGAAAGCAATGTGACTATTCCGTTCTATGAAGAAAAGTTTAAATCTCCATATCCCGGTGGCTTTGTAAAAGATCCGCATGTTGGCATCCATGATTACGTGGTATCTTTCGATTTGAACTCGCTATATCCATCTTTGATTATGCAGTACAACATGTCTACCGAGACTATTGCTGATGGTGAGGTAGCAAATATCAATATTGATAAGTTACTCAGCGGTGAACAACGCGTTACCAACCCTGGAAAAGCTATCGGCGGTAACGGCCAGATGTTCCGAACTGACAAGAAAGGTGCATTGCCCACTCTCATTGATGAGCTGTATAGTGAACGTGTCCTTGTCAAGAAGGAAATGATCCAAGCCCAAAAAGACAAAGAGATTATTGACAAAGCCGATAAGCAAGCAATCTATGATGTAGAACGTAAGATTAACATTGCTGAAAACCAGCAGATGGCGATCAAGATTCTTCTCAACTCTCTTTATGGTGCGTTAGGCAATCGATATTTCCGATTCTTTGACCAACGTATTGCTGAAGCTATTACATTGTCTGGTCAGCTCACTATCCGTTGGGCTGAGGTTGCTGTCAACAAATATCTTAACAAAGTGCTTGGCACGAAAAAAGATTATGTGATTGCTATCGATACCGATTCCCTATATGTTAACCTAGGTGATCTTGTCGATAAAGTTAAACCTACAAATCCGATTGACTTCCTTGATAAGGTATCATCAGAGAAACTCGAACCAGTCTTGGCAAAAGCTTATGCTGATCTGTTCTCAATGATGGGTGGTATCGAAGACCGTATGGTCATGAAGCGTGAAGCAATCGCCGATCGTGGCATCTGGACTGCAAAGAAACGATATATCCTTAATGTCCATGACAATGAAGGTGTTCGTTATGCTGAACCAAAGCTCAAGATCATGGGTATCGAAGCTATTAAGTCTTCTACTCCTGCACCGTGTCGTGAGGCTCTGAAAGAGCTCTTTAAGGTAATCATATCCGGATCTGAAAGGAATACTCAAGCAGCTATTCAAGCTTTCAAATCTTACTTTGTTACACTTCCACCACATGATGTAGCTTTCCCGCGTGGTGTATCAAAAGTTAATGAATTCAAGAATAACCAAACCATCTACAAGAAAGGTACTCCGATCCATGTTCGTGGTTCTTTGCTGTTTAACAAGCGCGTAAAAGATCTTAATCTTTCGAAGAAGTATCAACCAATCTCGAATGGTGATAAGGTCAAATTCTTGTATATGAAAAAACCTAATCCGATCGGCGAAAATGTAATTGCGTTCCCACAGTATCTGCCTGAGGAATTCGGAATGCATAATTACATCGATTACGATACCCAATTTCAAAAGACATTCCTAGATCCTATTGAACCGGTACTGACAGCCATTAATTGGTCATCGGAGGAACGTGCAACCCTTGAAGATTTTTTTGGATAAAGCGAAAATAACTGTGTACATTTGGTGCAACATAGTGTATAATATAAACCTAAACGGAGAAAACATATGAAACTAGTAAGACTATCAAGCGGTGAAGAAATCGTGGGTAATATTACCCAAGAGCGTGACAATAGTGTCACAATTAAAGACGGACATTTGCTTATTCCAGCGGGCGAAGGTAAGATTGGATTTATGCCATTTGCACCGTATACCAATGCAAAGGATGGCGTCAATATTAAAGATAATTTCATTGTCTTTATGGTTGATCCTGTTCCTGAACTTGCAGCTCAAGTAGAGCAAATGGCGAATCCTTCGCAAATTATTACCCCTAAACAACAAGGAATTATTGTATAATGAGTACTAACTGGGCAGCGGATATCGCTGAAATGCATGCCAAATACGGCGTACACGAATGGGTTAAGAATAACCCCGACAAACTGGAACAGCTTCTGCATTTTCGCGTAGCTTTCTTGAAAGAAGAATATGACGAAACCTTTAAAGCTGCTGGCATGAAGGATGCTGAAGAAATCGTTGATGGCCTTATCGATCTATGTGTTGTAGCAATCGGTACACTAGATCAATTCGGTATTGATGCGAATAAAGCATGGGATCGAGTTCATGAATCAAACATGACTAAAGAAGTTGGTGTGAAAGAATCGCGACCAAACCCACTCGGCCTTCCGGATCTAATCAAGCCAGAGGGATGGGAAACCCCTTCACACCAGGATAATCATGGTCTCTTTAACAATATTTGATAGTATATACGATAACAAAACTCATAAGCGAATGGACTATAATTCATTCGATGATCTTGAGCAAGTGTTGTATAACCTAGCAAAGAATAAGAAATACCAAACTAAAAAGGATGCACCGCTGATTTCCCCAGCGGTGTATACTCCACTCACCACAAGAGCTAATGTTAATGTTATCTCTTGGGGTGGTTTTGGTATTGTCGATGTTGATGACTATGAGGGTGACATTGAAGACATTCATAAGAAGTATGAGCAATACAAATATGTTTGTTATTCAACCGCCAGTTCCACAAAGGAACATCCGAAGTTTCGATTGGTATTTCCACTTACTCGTGAAATACCTAATGAGCAGATCAAGCATTTTTGGTTTGCATTGAATCGAGAAATTGGTGATATTGCTGATATTCAGACTAAAGATCTTTCTCGAATGTATTATGTTCCTGGTACATACAAAGGTGCTTATAACTTTATCTTCACGCACGAAGGTGAGGTTATGAATCCGGATGTTATTATGGAGAAGCATAAGTATGTTGTACCAGCTGAATCTTTCTTTGATAGACTACCACCTGCAATTCGCGAAGGTTTAGTTGCTCATCGTAAGAATCAATTGACAAACAGAGATTATAGTTGGACTGGTTATAATGATTGTCCATTTGTAAATAAGAAACAGGTTGAAGAATATAAGCAAATCTCTGGCGGTGGTTGGTACTATAAGATGTATCAAATTATGGTAGCAATTGCTGGTTCTGCTGTGTCTAAGGGTTATCCTATTACAGCAAAAGAAATTGAGTACATAGTTCGTGATCTTGATAGTGCAACAGGTGGTTGGTACAAAGATCGTCCTGTTCGTAAAGAAGCGGAACGAGCTATTGAATTCGTATTTAAGAACAATATGTAGGTATATATTATGGTACAAAAGAACGAGTTTACACAAGAAGAGATAGAGAATTCAAAGAGAATTTTCAAGTCTGCTACTCCAAAATACACTTTGGATTGGTATGTCAAATGGATAGCATCGGTTATTGTTCTATGCGCCATGGCATTCCGTTCAAATGGAGGATTCCATGAGTATGATGTTGGATTATCATTTATTGGATGTGTGTTATGGCTATGGGTATCTCTTATGTGGCAAGATAGAGCACTCATCGTATTAAACGCTGCTGCAACATTAATGTTAGCAGGTGGCGTAATTAAAATTTTATTCGGAGCAAACTAAATGAAAATGTTACAAGATAATGTGTTACTCGCTGAAGTAGCAAAAGAAGAAACAACGACAGGTGGTATTATTTTATCTTCGGCTCAAGTGAGTAAAGCATCGCAACCAGGTTTGGTTCTTGCAGTTGGCCCTGATGCTGTAGGTATTGAACAAGGTGATCGTGTATTCCTTGAATGGTCTAAATCGATGCCGATTGACCACGACATGAAAGCAGCGGTTATTGTATCAGCACAGTATATTAAAGCCGTACTATGATCATAATCGATAACTTTTTGAACGAGGATCAATGGTCCAAATTCACATATGAAGGTCTATGGTATAAACCTAAGACCTATCATTGGTTTGGCATGGATCAACCTCCTCGTAATGTATGGGACGAAATTGCATTCCATATATGGTCTTATGTTGATTCAAGAGGTTATGTAGATCTTGGTGGTTTTGATGGTATTGAGCATTGGACGAATATTATGACTCCAGATGGTGATGCCGATCTACCATTACATTATGACAAAGACGAATATCTCTGGAGAGAAACTGGAGAGGTTCGAGTCCCTAAAATCGGATCTGTTTTGTATGGTCATGACGAGCAACCTACTGGTGGATACCTAGAGATGATTGATGAGAATGGAGTATCTGAAAGGATTGCTCCTATTCCTAACAGACTCATTATCTTCCCTAGTGGTTTACCACATCAGGTAACCGAAACTACGAGTGGCATTCGTAAAGTATTTGCAACGAATATCTGGACCGATAAGCCATCACCTGAAAACTTTGATTGAGGTTAAGATGAGAAAGTATTGGAGACTTTGGGCAAAGAGCCTAGGCGAAAAAGAAGGCGAGACTGACTGGGAAGCAGACAAAGTCGCCATTATTAGAACCATCGTAGTAGGAGTCAATTTTATAACCTGCTTAGTAATCATCGCTGGTAATATACATCATTGGTAAAAAAATATTGTACAAGCGTATAATAATATGTTATAATGTGTATATTACAAATAATGAGAATCCCCCTATATGAAACGATTAAAGTACTATGTACTCACGTCTAGCAATTTAGACTTACTCAAGCGCCATGCAAGTATCGAGTACAGTAATATCCCAATAGACCTTTTAGTAGTGGTTATCAACACTAAGGATAAGGTGTATGAGAAAGAAGCTTCTGAATATTGTCAACAAGCCGGGATAGAATACTATATTACTGAATCGAATGGCACCCCAGGAAGGGGTAAAAACTCATTGCTCGAAAAGTTTCTAGAGAGCGATAATGATTACTGCGTTCAGATTGATGGTGATGACTACCTCACACCACATGGCGTATATGTGTATAATAATCTAGCCAATACTAAAAACCCGCCCGATGCCGTATGCCTAACCAAGCAAATATCTATGATGTACGACCCAGAAGGGTCTAGCAAAATTCCAATGGCAATGCGATTTTTCCATATCGATTATGACGTGGAAATTGCAAAGTTACAAGAACACGGAGTTGACGATCGTGTTATTGAGTTCTATCAAGCACAAAAAAAGTATTCTGAAAAAGAAGAAAGCCATTGCCGAGTTACGTGGTACTCTAGAAAGGCTGCTGAGCATCGGTTTCTCGAGAACATACACATCGGTGAAGACACTCTCCACTACTTTAAACTAAAACACGAGCACTTCGCTGGGAGGTTAGTTTTTATGAATAATGTAGAAAGTCCGCCGACATACATATATGACCAAACTATAGATGGAATCGTTAAAACCAACTCTCAGGATCCGACTAATGTTTATGAGTGGATGGGTAAGTATATGCAAATACTTCGGCAATACGAGAAGGAAGGAACTCTATATGATAATTCAACACACTCTTTACCATTATTGAAGATTGATTATCCAGTTGAATATGTTCCGGATGACTATGGATATACTGGTAATATGGTATATGCGGTTACAGATAATTTAGGAAACAGTGGTAACATGGAGCATCCAGCTAATGCATCTGAGAAAAGCTTAATAGCAAAATATCAGACTATGTTTCAAACTGACGAGAAGTAATATATTATGAAAACTATGACTTGTATTATGACTGCGTTATTATTATCCGGATCAGCTTCTGCTATTAATGAAACATCGTATGAAGATGATAATATAGTATGTATGGCTCAAAACATATATCATGAAGCACGTGGAGATAACTACGCTGGCCAGATAGCCGTTGCTGATGTAGTACTTAACAGAGTAGAAGACTCCAGATACCCGAATACTATATGCGGTGTTATTAAACAGGCTAAGTTATCAGAATGGTGGCTAGCTCGTGGTAAAGAAGTTCCTATCAAACATCAATGTCAATTCTCATGGTATTGCGATGGTAAATCTGATAAAATAACTAACCAAAGATCCTGGAATCAGGCACTTGCTATATCTTATAGTATGGTTACTACTGGGATCTACGCCGGAATTACTGAGGGAGCAACGCATTATCATGCCACCTACGTAGATCCTTACTGGGCATCGAGCCATCAGATGCAACTTATTGGTCCAATTGGTGACCATGTTTTTTATAAATGGAAATAATATAATGATTGGTACATATAAAGCTACTGTGACACCTGAGTTTATTCAACACCGTAATCGACAAGCACCTAAATATAACGCTGGAGTATTTGGAGCAGATGCTGAGTTTCCGGAGCATCATCAGGCATCTATTGATGATGAACAAGTATTGTATGAAAAGTGGGAATATGATACTTACCACACTGCACTTGAATGTTCTATGGATTATAAAATGCATAGTCATTCCGGAATCCACGTATCTCCAGCGATCCAACGGGCAATCAAAGCCGGTAAGACTGATAAGCTTGTTATATGGCGATGGCTTCCGGAATATGTCGAACTAGAGGCAGGTATGGAAGTCGAATATGAAATCTTAGCAATCGTTGATGCCAAGGAATCTATACGTAATCTTGACCGGCATAATAGATTTGAATTTTAATAAAATAAGTGTGTACATTCATGATAAACTGTGGTATAATATACACATTATGCAAACAAAGGAGACTAGCACTTGGCTAAATTCGATACTGACAAACCACCTCTGGCGCTTATTCCATCCGAAGCTCTTATAGAAATTTCAAAAGTCTTAAAGTTCGGTGCTGACAAGTATGGCGTTAACAACTGGCGTAAAGATGGACATTGTACTAGCTTTTCTCGTACATATTCTTCTATTCAAAGGCATCTATTAGCATGGAATGCTGGTGAAGATATCGACCCAGAATCTGGCTGCTCGCATCTTACCCATGCCACTACTCAGCTTATAATTTTAATGATTCACCAAATGGAACACCCAGAAGTAGATGATCGTTACTCCGCAACTAAGGATAAAAAATAATGAATACTGTATATGACATTCGTGAATATTTCATTCAAGAACTCGAAGCAGAAAGATTCTGTACTGATCGTAATGGCGGCAAAACTATCGAGATGCTCGGTGCATGCTTCCTTGCTGATAAAGAATCAATCTTTGGTAAAGTAAATCATGAATACGTAGATGCTGAAATCGAGTGGTATCAGTCAATGTCGACTAATATTAATAGGTTATCTGAAATCTATGGCAGATCTCCAGTCGCGTGGCAATACTCTGCCAATGAGTATGGCGAAATCAATTCAAACTATGGGTATCTAATCTATTCAGATAAGTTCTACAATCAATACGATAATGCCCTTGAAGAATTAATTCATAATCCTGATTCTCGTCGTGCATCGATGATCTATAACCGTCCAAGTGTCTGGACCGATTTCGATGATGATGGTAAGAACGATTTTATTTGCACGAATGCAGTAACCTATTACATCCGTGACGGTAAACTGAATTGTGTAGTTCAAATGCGAAGTAACGATGTAGTCTTTGGTTATAAAAACGATTATGCATGGCAAAAGTTTGTCTTAGACCAGCTAGTAGATGATCTGAACAAATCGACGGTTATGATCTTTGAAGATTCTATTGAACCAGGTGATATTTTTTGGCAAGTCCAAAATCTTCACGTATATGAAAAGCACTTTGATCTGGTGAAATAAGATGCTAGAAATGATAATTGGTTACTTTTTAGGTGGGATTATTATTGTATTAGGAGTGGCAGCATGTTATGCATCAAGCATAGAGTTGGCAGAACGAAAGCGGCAATGGCGTGCAGGCACGCATGATTATTATGGGAATAAATTAAATGATGATGAGTGAAAGGCATATGCCTAAGGTAACACGTGTTGAGATTATTGATAAAAATGGTAGATCGTATACTAATTATAAAGTAGCCGATCTCCACTTAAGTTGTCAAGATGACGGCCAAACATTAAAAATCTTTGTTGCTGAAGAATCTGAAGATGAATGATAATAAATGGGATCATAGATTTTTGGCTATGGCAAAGGAAATTGCATCATGGTCTAAAGATCCATCTAAGAAGATCGGTGCAGTTGCAGTTTCAGATAAAGGCCAAGTATTATCCCAAGGATACAATGGCTTCCCTCGAGGGATCAATGATACCGATCATAGACTGCATACTCGTGCCGAGAAATACAAGTATGTAGTACATGCCGAAATGAACGTAATATACAATGCTACATATACTGGTGTTTCACTAGATGGAGCAACTCTATACGTAGTTGGATTACCGGTATGTTCTGAATGTGCAAAAGGTATCATTCAAACCGGAGTCAAACGAATCGTAATGGCTGATGTAGAGGGTGGCATGGACCGATGGAAAGAATCTTGGGAATTGTCTAAAATGATGTTTGATGAAGTAGGAATACAATATGAATTCAGTGATTACGAATCCGATAAGTAATATACCAGTTAATGCTAAATCCCATGTTCATGGGTGGACCCAAACCTGGCACAGGCAACTAGGCTCAGATATAAACTATAAATGTACTCCTAAAGTAATGGACTATGACACGGTGTATATCGATCATGGTGCTAACTTTGGCGGTACTCTTAATTTATTTGGGGGTGCGGACAAATCAGTATACGATAGAGTTAACCGTATCGCCGCATCTAAAAATGTAATATCTCTTGACCATGATATGCCAGAATGGGGAGAACAGTTTCGTAAAAGAATCGGTGCTGCATCCACATACGAAGGTATTACCGAAGAATGGTGTAATGGTCTCACGTGTCGATTCAAAAAAACAGAATCACTAAAGCAAGAAGATTTACAAATGGATGGAATTACATTAGGTGATTCACATACTATTGCATTTGCTCGAGACAATGATAGTGTTCTACGTAATGATGGTAAAACCCTACATGGTGCTTTAAAACAAGGTCTTCGTACTATGTTTAGAGGTAAACCAATCCGTGGTAACATTACATTGTGCTTTGGTTCTATTGATATCCGTCATCATCTGTTAAGGCATAAAGACTTTGTTCTAGAAAATCTAATTAAAGAGTATGTCACACAAGGTCAAGCATTAGAGTTAACCGAGGATTGTGATGTATATTATGCAACACCAGTTCCTATCGAATTTGAGGGCAGACGTATACCTAAATCTGGATTTTATAAGAAAGAACCATTCTTTGGGTCATGGCAAGAACGTTACGACCTCACAAACAGATTTATTGATGAGCTATATAAACAGTCAGGCGGAAAAGTTATCCAACCACCAACGGAATGGTATACGATGGACCCTGAGAAATACGCAAAAGAATTTATGGAGCATGGATCATCATTTCATATTGCTCCACCATTTTACAGAAGCAACGATTGGGGAGTAACCGAGATTGGCGCATAATAAACACGTAATAGATAATACGAATAAAGATGTAAGTAACCTTATGATGGAAGGCGTTTTCGACCGTCATGACGCAAAAGAATATTATCTAAATTTAGCAAAGGATTGGACTGATCCTAATCCTGTACCTGTTGTAAAAGTTCATGATGATGTACGTGTATTACGAGATGATCTTCTTGTTGGATCTAAAACCAGAGGTGGTGATTGCTTAATTAGTAGTCTACCAGAACATATTGATACGATTGTCTATGTGCAACCTCGATTCGGCCTTGCTGGTGTATCGTTATTGGATGTTGCAAAACGTCATAACAAGAAGGTTCGTCTGTTCATGCCTTCAAGCAAAAGAATCAGTCCTCACCAGGCAGCATGTATCGAACGTGGTGCCGAAGTAAGTTTCCACCGTATTGCAGCAATGCCTAATCTAAACTTGATCGCAAAGAACTGGGCAGACAAACATCCCAATTGTTTCTTTGTGCCACTTGGATTAAAACATGAATTAGTGACTGCTGGATTCGTAAAAGTAGCATCACAGATTCCTGAGCCTGATGATGTATGGACAGTGTTATCTACAGGTGTCCTACACCGATCATTACAGATTGCATGGCCTAATGCAACATTCCATGGTGTTGCTGTTGCTCGTAATATGAAAGCCGGTGAAGTTGGACATGATCGAATCATTAGCCATCCGCTTGCATTCACCCAAGGGCTTAAAGAAGAAGACATGCCTCCATTCCCGTGTATCGCTGAGTATGATGCTAAAGGTTGGGCACCTGCAGTTCAGTTTAAAAAGGATAATCCAGATCGTGATGTATTATTCTGGAATGTAGGTAATGAAGTCGCACCTGAAGACGAAACAATTTATGATAGAATAGATTCATATCGTGACTGGGAGAAAAACAATGCCAAAAAAGTGGATTAATGAAGAGGCCATGGACATATTGGCCAACTACTATTACCCTCGTGCCAAATGGTTACAGTTAAATTCTAATTGGGGTAAGCTAGGATACAATAGTCCAGAGGCTGACACTGCAGTAAATGATCCACTTATGCAAGCAATCGATATTTATGATTGCTTTACTCGTAATGCTGCTGGATTCTCTAACGTCCTTCAAGACCTTAAGTTCATGACTAATACTCCAAAGTGGCACCATCAAGATGATACTCGACATAAATTAATCGAGGGTTATGATACTACTTCATGGGATCTAAAGACTTGGTTCTACGTATATCTCTGTCACCGAACCACCGGCTCTGGTGCATCCTTTACTCGAGATCACGGATACCGCAATAATGATATTCAGTATTGGGGCAATCTAAGAGATATTAAAGATATGCAAGAGCATATGATACACGTAAAGAGTTCAGGAAAACCACTCTTTACTTCTATTGGTAACCAACCACCTTCTCCTCGTAAAGGTGTTACATGTTTAGATTTTATGGTAAATGAACTTGAACCTTTACTCGATCGATTCATGGATTGGTTACATGCAGGTGGTAAAAAAGATCATAAGTCTATTGTTGATTATCTCAATAAACATAACATAGAGCAAGGGCATAAACGATTTAATTTTGTTTACGCGGCATTCTCATATGACTTAGGCGATTATCATAAGGACCTGGTTGATGATATGTCACATGGTTATTTTGGAAACAACGCAATCCGAAGTATGAAGGTATTAAGTCAAGGTTATTCTACTGATGAGTTTATGGACTTATTGTGTGAACGTATGGGTGGAGCGCCAAGAGATAACGAAGATGTGTTATGTGACTTCGTACGGTTTGGTCAGAACTATGTCCCACGAAGCGATACTACATTTGACCACGTTCCGGAAGACATTATTAATAATTCTGGTTGGGTATCAGGATGGGAACAGCGGCAAGGTAAACCTAATGTAAATAGTAGTGTACAACTAGATGCGTTTATGTTATAATGGAAGAATTAGATCCGATACAACTTGTAGCAGATTTTTATGATATTAAATACGAGGATGCCATCATGTATTATAGTGATGAGATCTTGGTAGCAAAAAAATTAATCAAAGAAGGAATATTAGTATAATAAACGATGTACAATGCAATTAAAGTGTGTTATAATATACTATATAAAATAAACTGGAGAAGATACAAATGTCTATAATGGATAAACTAAAAAAGAACTCAAAGATCAAAGGTACTGATACACTTGCCGATAGTATCTACTTTGGGGAAAAAGATATGGTAGCGACTGATGTGCCTATGGTAAATGTTGCGCTATCTGGCGATCCGGATGGCGGTTTGACCTCGGGTCTTACTGTGCTTGCCGGCCCATCGAAACACTTCAAAACTTCCTTTGCCCTACTCATGGCTGGTGCATATCTCAGAAAGCATAAAGATGCTGTAATGTTATTCTATGATTCCGAGTTCGGTTCACCACAATCATACTTCGAAGCATTTGGTATTGATACAAATCGTGTATTGCATACTCCTATTACTGATGTAGAACAACTGAAGTTTGATCTAGTAGGCCAATTGGATAATATTGAACGTAATGATAAAGTCATTATTGTAATCGATTCTATTGGTAACCTTGCTTCGAAGAAAGAACTTGAAGATGCTTTGAATGAGAAATCAGTTGCTGATATGTCTCGTGCTAAGGCACTCAAAGGTTTGTTCCGTATGGTAACACCTTACTTGACCATGAAAAATATTCCACTGCTTGCGGTAAATCATACATATCAAGAGATTGGTCTATTCCCTAAAGCTGTAGTATCGGGTGGTACAGGTATCTACTACTCGGCCGACAATATCTGGATCCTTGGCCGTCGTCAAAACAAAACTGGCACTGAGGTTACCGGTTATGATTTCATCATTAATGTTGAAAAGTCTAGGATGGTTAAAGAGAAGTCTAAGATTCCTGTGTCTGTGTCTTGGGATGGTGGTGTTGAGCGTAATAGCGGTTTGTTGGATATTGCTCTTGCTGGCAATTTCGTTGCTAAGCCTTCTAATGGTTGGTACTGCGTTGTTGATCGCACAACTGGAGAATTGATGCAACCAAAAGTTCGTGAGAAAGATACCAAGACTGATAAGTTCTGGGATCCAATCCTCAAAGATCCAGAGTTTAAAGCTTTCCTAATTGCTCAATATCAAATTGGTCACAAATCAATTGTTGACTTTGATCCTGAAATCCCTGTAAATAGTAGTGTACAAGAGGTCAAAAATGAGTTATAATACTATTTCAGATGATGATTTTAGCTTCGTAGAAAATCCACAAGAGGACTTCTACGGGGTTAAACTCAAGGGTGGACAATATAATGGTGTGATTGTAGTATATGGTAAAGTATCGATCAAAGAAGATGCTGTAACAGAATTTGCAACACTATCATTTACATATAATATTCAGGATAGCGGCAAGTACCAACCAGATGAGCTAGAAAAAGACGAGGCATTCAATAATTACCTTGGCGAACTTCTAACTTACTTTGTTACTAGCCAAATGGAAAACGATCAGGAGCAAACAATTGGATCTGAAGAATGATTTATCTACGCACATACTTTCTCATCTATTAAACAATGAGGATTATTGTCGTAAAGTTATACCATATCTAAAACCTACGTACTTCGAAGGCCCCGCTCGTATCGTATTTGATATGATTGTGTCCTTTGTTGGTACTCATAATAAGTTGCCTACAGGGAAAGTACTAGCACTTGAATTACAGAAAGTAAATGCTGATGAGGATATGCTTACTGCAGCTTCTATTGTATTAGAAGAAACCAAAGCAGCCACTGATGTTGATACTGATTATCTTATTAAGGAATCAGAGAAATGGTGTCGTGATAAATCAATCTATGCAGCAATCATGGAGTCTATTCAAATCATTGATGGCTCGCACAAAGAG
>Ga0257120_1000234_pt1 | contig 44493 bp, 33 predicted proteins | sample SI106_10metaG_FD_190153 | JGI IMG/M metagenome (GOLD analysis project Ga0257120, IMG submission 190153) | Marine microbial communities from Saanich Inlet, British Columbia, Canada - SI106_10 | ecosystem: Environmental > Aquatic > Marine > Inlet | place: Canada: British Columbia | collected...
TAGAAGTCGTAGTAGAAGTTACAGATGTAAACGTCGGTATTGAAGCGCAGGATGTTTCTTGTATTGGCAATGCTGATGGGACATTTGCTATCACATCTGTAGAATGCGGTACACCTCCCTTTAGTTTTTCAGTTGATGGTGGCGCGTTTGGCCCTGCCCCTACAGATTTAGCAGCAGGGACATATTCTGTTATAGTTGAAGATGGAGCTCTTTTACAGAGCGCTGCAGTTGATGTTACCATTGGAACACCTCCAACAGTTATTCCTGGACCTCCTTCAGCTGATACTTTATTGGCTTACTGTAGTGGTTCTGCGAGTATTCCTTTAGAAGCTGAAGCAACAGGTCTTCCTGTTGCATTTACATTTACAGGTTTTGATTCATTTGGAGACGGATGGAATGGAGCGTCGGTATCAATTTTCGCAGATGGTGAACTCCTTGTTGACGCTTTTGCTGTGGGTACGGATGAAGGTAGTGTTAACTTTATAGCAAGTGAAGGTGCTACAATTACAGCGACTTGGGAATCAGGAACTTGGAATAGTGAAATTTCTTGGGAGCTTTCAGGTGGTACAATTGCCAATGGTGGTTGGGGTGCTTCTATTGATTATTCAATTCCTGCAGGTGTTTACCCATTAAATTGGTATGATGCAGCATCTGGTGGGAACCTAGAAGGAAACGGTTCTCCTTTTGAGGCTGTAGGTTCAGGTGTAATGCCAACAGCAGAGGTTGGAATTTATGACTTCTTTGTAACACAAGCTAATGGAGGATGTGAAAGTTCTGCTGTTCAAGTAACTGTGGAAATTACTGATGTAAATGTTACACTATCTACAACGGACGAAACATGTACTGATTATACAAATGGTGGATTTGCTATTTTAGATACCTTGTGTGGTACAGAGCCTTTTGAATTCTCTGTAGACGGAGGTGCTTTTGGCCCTGCGCCAAATTTAACTGCAGGTACTTACTCTATTGTAGTTAAAGATGCTGATTCATTGTTCAGTGCTCCAATATCTATAACAATTAACACTTTAGAAACTTCTATTCCACCAAGCCCTGCAGCTGATTCAGCGGTTTATGCTTGTTCTGGAGATGCAAGTATCGAATTAACAGCTGTTGGAGATATTGCTACAACGGATTCATTATTAACTACTATGCAAGGTGGGAATGGCTCTGCTGCAAACATGTTTGTCATTGAGGCAATCCAAGAAACGACAATCGAGAGTTTTGCGCTGAACATGAACGCAGGTGTAACTGGAGATGTTTCTATTTTCTACAGGGCTGATGACTATCTCGACTTTCTTGGCGCTGGGTCAAATACAAGTGATGCAGGATGGACGCTAGTCGGAACTGCTGAAGGAGTTGTTTCTAACGGACCAGATTATACAAATATTCCTGTTCCAGTAAACATTACGATCCCAGCTGGAGAGAGATATTCTTTCCATATTGGTTCTACAACTCCTACTTCTGTTACATATTCAAACGGAACAGGATTAGGTAACGTTTGGGCATCCAATGCTGGTTTTAATTTTATTGAAGGACACGGTGGTACCGTTTTTAACTGTACATTCGGGCCAAGAGTATTTAACGGTCTTATTCGTTTCGAATCAACTGAGGCTATCGATGTTGCTTGGTTTGATGCCGCTACAGGTGGTACAGTTATTGGCAATGGTTCTCCGTTCGAGTCTGTTGGTACAGGTATTTTACCTAGTTCAGATACTACAGGCACTTTCGATTTTTATGTGGCTAGTGACAACAACGGATGTTACAGTGAGGAGACCGTTACGGTATCTGTAAATATTGCTCCGGTTAATGTTTATCTATCTTCTGTAGATGCCTCATGTAATACAGGTGCAGATGGGTCATTCGTAATCGACTCTGTTTCTTGTGGTGAAGCACCATTTACATTTTCTGTAGACGGAGGTGCTGCAGGAGCAGCCCCAACGGATTTAACAGCAGGTGTTTATGAAATCGTTGTTTTTGATGGTCTTGGAGATTCTTCAAGTGTTTACTTCTTAACTGTGGGAAGTGCTGCTGGTCCTTCTGACCTTGTGATCAATGAACTTACGGATACAAGCGTTGAAGTTTCATGGGTATCTAATGGTTCTGAAACAGGATGGACCGTTGAATACGGTGCCGTAGGATTTACACCAGGTACTGGAGAGGAAATTGGTTCTGTAGCGGTAACTGATACTGTTGCATTTATCAATAACCTCGAAGGTAATACAGACTACGATTATTACGTAGTTGCTGATTGTGGAACAGGAGTCAATGGTGATTGGGCACAAATTTCTTTCACTACGGATTGTGGTTTTTACACTGTTCCTTTCGAGGAAACTTTTGAAGATGATTCTGATACACGTATTTGTTGGTATAATATCAACGAAGTGGGTGAAGAAGATTGGACATATGCTACAGGTGCTGGCGGTGGCCTTGGTGGTGCTGCTACAAATTCATACGAAGGAGACCTCAATGCAAGATTTATTAGCACACCAGGTGGTGAAGTGAGTAAATTAGCATCTCCTAGAATTGATTTAAGTGACCAAGATAGTGTTGCACTTGTTTTTGCTTACGCACAAGAAACATGGGCTGGTGACCAAAACATCACAAAAGTATTTGTAAGAGATACAGATACTGCTGCATGGGTTGAGATCGCATCTTATGCAGACGACACACCAGAATGGACGGTTGATACGTTGTTTATCGTTGATACTACGGATCAGTTAGAAATAGCATTTGAAGGAACCAATAACTGGGGTCGTGCAAATGTTGTAGATCAAATCCAAATACTTCCTTGTTCTGTTGAGCCAGGTATTGATGGTAGTGGAAATGTTTGTAGAGCTGCTGATACAGTAGATCTAAACCAATACATTACACAAGGTGAAACTTACGGATACTGGAGTTTCCCTGCGAACGAAACGTTTGTTAATGGTTCAATCGCAGATGTACAATTCTTACCAGAAGGTACGTACGACTTCTTATATGTTGTGAAAACACCATGTACAGCTGATACGACAGTTGCGTCTCTAGTAATTTACGGTCCTTCTTCAGCAGGTGATGATGGTGCAGATTCAGTGTGTTTGAATGAGCCTTACAACTTGTTATCCTCTTTGTCAGGTAATATTGATTTAGGTGGAGATTGGATTGACCCACAAGGAAACAACCTAGGTTCTCCAGATATCACTGCGAGTAATATCCCAGGAAGTTACAACTACCAATACATTACTTCTAACGGAGTTTGTGAAGCAGATACATCTACGGTTCTATTGTTTGTAGACGGAGGATGTGACTACTTAGGTCTTATGGAGGCAGATTTAAGCTTCTTTGAGCTTTATCCTAACCCAACAACTGGAAGCTTCAACATTCAAGCGAATGATGCAGAAGGGTTCTTCAGTGTTGAGGTAACGGATCTTAATGGTAGAATTGTTAGAACGTTCAAGAACTACATTACAGGAAATGAAATCAAGTCTGTTGATTTGAAAAATTCAGAAACTGGAACGTATTTCGTTAAAGTATACAACAACAATGTATTTAAAACATTCAGAGTTGTAAAGAACTAATAACGATAAATCTTATATTGAAGGGAGGCCGTAAGGTCTCCCTTTTTTTATTTTAATACTTTCGCTTATGTTTAAATTACCCGACATTCCTTTGAGTATTTTTTCCAAAATGTCTCAGTTATCCGCTGCGCATGGAGCGATAAATTTATCACAAGGCTTTCCTGACTTCGATGTAGATCCTATGCTAATAGATATAATTAAAGAAACTGCGTCGAAAAAGGTCCATCAATACTGTCCGATGAGTGGTCTACCTGAACTATTACAAGAAACAGCAAAACTGATTGATAATACATACGGTAGAAAGCTAAATCACAATAAAGAAATACTAATCACAGCCGGTGCAACCCAAGGTATATTCACAAGTATTCAAGCTTTGATTGAACCAGGAGATGAAGTGTTGATTTTAGACCCTAGCTATGATTGTTATTGTATGCCAATTACGCTCTCGCAAGGTATCCCTGTGCGTATTCCTTTGAATAAGGAATTTCTTCCAGATTGGGAACTCATTCAAAAAAATACTACAAATAAAACCAAGCTAATCATCACGAACAATCCACACAACCCATCAGGGCGAAGCTGGACAGAAAGTGATATGTTAGAGCTATCAAATCTGCTAAACAGCTGGAAACATCTCTACCACCTATCAGATGAGGTATATGAGCATATTACATTTGAAAACACGCATCTTTCTGCTAATTTATACCCTGCACTTCACAGCAAAACAATTATTGTATCTTCCTTTGGTAAAACCTTCCATATTACCGGCTGGAAAGTTGGCTATGTCGTTGCTCCAAAAGCAATAATGAATGAAATCAAAAAAGTGCACCAATACTTAGTTTTTACAGTAAATAGTATTAGTCAGCATGCATTAGCTCAGTATTTAAAAAGCCAAGATGTGAAAAAACTTGGTCCCTTTTATCAAAAAAAGAGAGACTTATTTAGGTCAGGTCTCAAAGAAAGTCGCTTTGACTTGTTGCCCTGTGAAGGGACTTATTTTCAACTCGCCTCTTTTGACAAAATATCAGCACTAGACGACACCTCGTTTTGTGAAGATCTAGTCACTAAATTTAAATTAGCCGCAATTCCTGTTTCTGTTTTTAGTGCACATAAAGAGGAGAAAAAGGTTGTTCGATTCTGCTTTGCAAAGGAGGATGAAACGCTTATAAATGCAACAAAAATACTATGCGAGATTTAAAAATAGCACTCCTTCAATTCAATCAAATTTGGGAAAATAAACAAGCGAATTTCGCTGAAATAAAAAAGGTTTTATCAGATAAAAAAAAATTTGACCTTCTCCTCTTGCCTGAAATGTTCCACACAGGTTTCTCAATGAATCACCAAGAAATGGCAGAAGAAATGCATAATTCCGAGGGTATTGAATTCTTAAAGGAAATTAGTAAAACGTATAAAGCCGCAATTTATACCTCCTTGATTATTAAAAGCAAAGAAGGGGTTTACAATAGAGGTGTTTTTATAAGGGAAAATCAGCTAGAGATATACGACAAAAGGAAATGTTTTGGTTTAGGGGGAGAAGCCGATGCTTATCAAGCTGGAACAAAAGCAATGATCTCGACACTACTAGGTTGGCGTTTAAATCTTCAAATCTGTTATGATCTTCGATTTCCCGAATTAATACGTAATGAAATAGAACATGGCGGTGCCCCAAAGTATGATGTACTTTTATATGTTGCGAATTGGCCCAAAAAGAGGATTCATCATTGGGTAAAACTTCTACAGGCAAGAGCAATTGAAAACCAATGCTATGTTATTGCCTGCAATCGTATTGGTGCAGATAATAACAATTTAGAATATAATGGCAAAAGTCTAATTATAGACGCAAATGGTGACATCCTATCCCAAGAAAGTAATGATTGCATGGGTGAATTAATTCAAGGAACGCTCTCTTTTAATTCGCTTAAAAAACTTAGAGCAGAACTTCCTTTTCTCGAAGACCGATAAATTTATAAAGAGTTTTGTATATTTAGGTGTCTTAAAAAATTTACATGAAAAAACTTATACTTACCACATGCCTTGCACTTACTGCAGGTGCTATTTGTGCTCAAAAAGCACCACGAATTATTTTAGCTGATGAATTGTCAAGCGTCGAGAAGCCTTCGAGTCTAATGCCCTCATTAAAAGATGAAGGAGTTACGATTTGGTCAGATGACTTCTCAGATGAATCTACGTGGGTTGTTGATAATAGTGGTCAATCTGGTTTGGACTACGGGTGGAATATCAATGCTGAATCTGATGGTTGGTATTCAACAGCAGGTATAAGCTCTAGTTCCGGTGGGAATTATGCTGAATTGGTAAATGGCGATCCTTTTGATGGAACCCAAGCACTTGATGTTGTTTATACCTTAACAACAGCTAACCCGATTGATGTTATTACCTTGGCGGGCACCAATCAGGTGACACTAGAATTTGAACAGTTCGGTGCGCGATTCAATGATTTACAACAAATACTTTACAGTACAGATGGTGTGACTTTCAATCCCATTGGAGATAATTTAGATCAATCCGTCTTATCCGCTTCTGGCGGGTCTGCGTATGACAACCCGGACCTTAAACAAATAAACCTCGGGACTGTGATTTCAGAAACTAGCGCTCCTATTTGGCTTCAGTTCAGCTGGACTACAAACTACCCAGCGTCTGCTGACAATCCAAATGTGTGGGTAACTTACGGTTGGTATATAGACGACGTTCGTATTGTTACTAATCCCGGAAACGACCTTCAAGTGACGGATACGTATTGGGGAAGCGAAGGACTGAACTACTTCCAAATCCCTATCACTCAAGTTGCACCAATTGACTTTGAAGCCGCATTATTTAATGGCGGGAATAATACACAAACGAATGTGACTTTGAATGCAGATATTAATGCTGGTGCATTCTCAGGAACAAGTGATCCTGTTTCTATAGACCCTTTGGGTTATGACACCATTTCTTTAAGCACTCAATTTACACCTGATGCCCTTGGTGACTACACGATCGTTCAGTCAATTAGCACTGATTCTACGGATGATGTTCCGGTGAATAATGAAATTTCAAATATCACTTTTGAAGTTGTAAACTATATATATGCAAGGGATATCAATGCTGTAGGAGGAAGTACTTCAAACGGAGAGGATGGTTTCGAAGCAGGAAACCTTTTCGATATTTGGGCAGATCAAACACTCAAAGCAATCGATATTAGAATCCCCGGTGGAACAAATGGTGCTCAACTTGGCGTTGAATTCTATGTTAAATTATATTCCTTAGATTCAGAAGGAGAATTTATTTATGAAAACGAGTCAGACCCACTTATCTTGACACAACAAATGCAGAATTCGAGTTTTACTGTTCCATTGTTAAGTCCTGTTGATTTATTTGCAAATACGACTTACCTCGCAGTTGTGGGCTCTTACGAGGCAGGATTTAGAGTATCTACTGCTGGAAACTCTGATCCTCAAACTTCTTTCTTTCAAGACCTCGCCGACGGAACATGGTATTACCAAACAGGAACACCATTTGTCAGAATGAATTTCGACCCAACTATTGGTGTTGAAGAAAATAGCACTTCATTTCAGGTAGGCAATGTTTTCCCAAATCCCACAAGTAACGGTGCCAATCTTAGAGTGGTAATGAATAATGCGCAAAACATGAATATGTTGATTACCGATTTATCAGGAAGAATTGTTTCGTCTAAAGCGCTTGATTTAAAGCAAGGAGAAAATATAATTCCAGTAGATTCAAAAAACTTGACCTCTGGTCTTTATACGATAACCTTGGAAGGAAACGCCTCGTCTGTGAGCAGAAAAATGACAATTAGATAATTTGATTAGATAACAAATAATTAAGCCGGCTTTTGCCGGCTTTTTTCATGATTGACTTCGAGATTGGGTACTTAGGACTTCTAATAACTAGCTTTTTAGCCGCTACGTTTTTACCTATTACATCAGAAGTCTTTTTAATTGGCATGCTCGTTTTGGGATATCATCCTTTATGGTGTTTGGTTTTAGCTACATCGGGTAATGCTGCTGGCGGTTGGTTTAATTACTTGCTTGGTCGATTAGGCAATCCTAAGTGGTTAAAACGAATACGCGTTTCTTCAACTAAAATTAACAAGTGGAAGGCTTTAATAAACAAATACGGGCATTGGATTGGAATGTTAAGTTGGCTTCCTTTCGTTGGAGATGCCATGGCCGTCGCTCTTGGATTTTTTCGCGTTGCTTGGGTTCCTAGTTTCTTTTTTATTCTTCTCGGTAAATTTCTTAGGTACCTTTTTATTGTTGGAATATTCTATCTAGGTTGGTTATAAAAGCAACAAATTTCAAAAATTCACGTAAATTAGTTAGGGTCAAAAGACCTTCCACTTATTGCAGCTTTTTATATGGAAAGAATATTTAGATTCATAACAAACCTTGTTGATAGCTTTCGCTTAAATCATGAGAAAGAGGAATTCTCTATTATTTCAGAAAACATAGACAGTGGTGTGGTTTTTAAAGGGACAAACCTCTGGATTCTCGTCTTTGCGATTTTCATTTGTTCTCTTGGTTTAAATGTTAATTCAACAGCAGTTGTTATTGGCGCTATGCTTGTTTCCCCGCTAATGGGTCCAATAATTGGACTAGGATTTGGTCTTGCAACATCTGATATAAGCCTACTTAAAAAAGCACTCTATAATTATCTTTTTGCGGGAGTTGTGGCACTTCTTGCATCAACACTTTATTTTGCGTTAACTCCAATGCATGTTGCTCAGACTGAAATGCTCTCTAGAATTTCGCCTAATATCTATGACGTATTCATTGCGTTTTTTGGAGGCCTCGCCGGAATTGTTGCAATAGCGAGTAAAATGAAAGGCAATGTGATTCCTGGGGTTGCTATTGCCACTGCGTTAATGCCACCACTTTGCACCGCTGGTTATGGTTTAGCAACACTTCAGTGGAGTTTCTTCTTTGGAGCCTTCTATTTATTCTTCATTAATACCGTCTTTATCTCACTCGCAACACTTTTAACCTCGAGGATTCTAAAATTCCCGCAAAAAAGTCTACTTGATGAAAAGGTTTCTAAAAGAACCAATCGTGTAATCTGGAGCATAACCATCATAACTATTATCCCAAGTATTTATTTCGGGTATACAATGGTGCAACAGGATCGATACCTTCAAAAGGCGAACCGTTTTGTAAAAAGTGACCTAGCAATTCATCCGACGAAAAACAGTTATCTCCTTGATCATGAGATCGATGCTTCAGAGGAAGTAATTAAATTAATTTATGGCGGTGCAAATATTTCAAAACAGGAAATCAACACTCTTGAAAAAAAGTTGCCTATTTTCGAATTGCAAGAATCTACTTTAGATATACAAATTGGATTTGGAAATAAGGAAGAAGAAGAAATTAATCCGCTCGCTGCCGAGCTTCTATCCAAAGAACGGCAGATTGAAATGCTTGAGGAACAACTTTCTGAAAAAACAGAGCTTTTAGACAGTATCCAAGATATAAGAACACTTAGTCAAAATGTTTTTAGAGAGCTCTCCGTTCAGTACCCCGCTGTTTCTTCTCTCTCTATGCAACCAAGTATTGAGTACAATGATACCACAAGTCGTAATATTTGGATGATAAATATAAAACTTGACAGCCTCATAGAAACAAAAGATAAGCTGCGGATTAAAGCCTGGCTTAAAGAGCGCGTTCAAAATAAAAATATCTACATCCAATACCGCGTAAAATTTCAACCTCCAATTGAGCGCATTATGAACCTTTTTAATCAATAGGAAATATCGAAAGGATCCGTGTTATGCTTGACGTTTTCAGCGCTTACTTTTACTGAAATATCAGGTGTGATTTCTACATCTCCTGTTCCGACCAAGGTATTTAATTTTAAGGTTGAAATAGATATTGGAATCCCTGAGTTTTTTAATATTACTTGACCTGGGTTGCCATGAGTACCTTTCATCGAGCCAAAACATGGTGAACCAATAATTTCACCTCTTTCGTTTGATTTAAACCATGATGCCATAAGCACAGATGCAGACATGGATAATCCATTTGTCAATAGCGTACACTCTCCAGTAAAAGTTCTAGAATTGCTATTTCTTAACTTTTTTTGATACAATATGGATGTAGTAGTTCCCATATTACTTTTATAAAAATCGTACTCTTTGCTGATCATTCCTTTTGGATAAACACGTAAAGCCTTTTTAACAAAATCCATTTTTTTTAGTCGCGAAAGTGTTTCAAAACGATCTAGTTCACTTCTTTTGTATAAATAATTCAAATCGAAAGTTGCGTTATTCGTATTAATATAACTCAGTACATGCTCCAGTAGTAAAACATAACCTCCTCGATTACCTCTTATATCTATAGTTATTTTTTTAATCTTTTTTCTTTCAATCCTTCTAAAAAAAATATCGATTCCCCTCATGTAGCTCCTTTCTCTTCGTGCATCAAATGAATTTAATCCAATGAAAGCAGTAGTGTCGTCAAATTTGAATTCTAGATTTCTTTTTTCATGCCAACTATTATTTTTATTCAAATACTTCGAAGATCTCATTGAAACTAAATCACTTTTCATTGTGTCTCCTTGATGTGAAACGAAGGTCATTAAAACCGGTTTATCGGGGGTACGATTTTTAAGATTAAAAACCAATCCCATCATCATAGATGTAACTTCATCGCGCGCTTTAATCGAAGGCCCCTCTGATGGAGCATATTTTGAAGTTATTTCAAATAATTCCTTCACCCTTTGATTATTGACTTTTATTACCTCGACACCTTTGGGAATTCTGTCGTTTAAAACCTTAGTTAAATAAAACTTATCTTGTATTTGGGTTAAATAAAAAGGATAGATCCTTCTTGTTTTTCCACTCATAAACAATAAATCTCTTGGGTTTAAAGCAGTATGTGAATCCCCTAATGTGTTCATTAATACGCTCACAACACTTGAGAATTCCAGAATAGTCAACGGTGCTCTAACCGCTTCACGCGCCTCAACGCAAGCCGCGTTAAACACTTTCTCTGAGCAACGGTCAAACGGCATAGGATGTACCTTTTTAATGGAGGACACTACGTCATCTATGTCCGATTCCATTTCAAGTGTTGATAATCTGTGTTCCAAAACTGATAGGTTGTTACCTCTATGACTGGTAGTAGTTTTCGACTGTGTCGACGCGAGATTAATTGTAAAAACAAATAAAACTAAAAAGGTGTGTTTCAAAATACTAATTACTAATTGTAAAGCTTAATTTTCTTCTAAATTAAAAACAAAAAAAGTTTTAAATATGTTATTTTTATAATCGACTGTTTTAAGAGGTAAAAAAACAATCTTTTAAAACAAAAAAGCCTGCTCATGACAACGTTTCTCATATCAGGTGGCCGCGGATTAATTGGAAAAACATTGTCCAAAACACTTAAAATGCAAGGCCACAAAGTATACAAGCTTACTAGAAAGCCCAAAAGGAAAAGCCATATATATTGGAATCCAGAAAAACAAAGTATCGAATCAAAGTACCTGAACGAAATTGAAGTAATTATTAATCTTGCGGGAGCAAATATTGGAGAAAAAAAATGGAGTGAAAAAAGAAAACTTGAATTAATTAATTCTCGGGTTAATTCAATACATTTTTTAAGAAATTCTGCCGCAAATATGCCAAAACTCCAATACTTCATTAGTGCATCGGGAATTAATTGTTACGGCTACAATAAGCACCATGAAATGACGGAATCAGACGAGTTTGGTGACGATTTTTTATCTACGCTTGTAAAAGAATGGGAGAAGGCCAGTAATACTTTTAAAGAAATTTGTCCTGTAGGAATTCTTAGAATTGCTATGGTTGTTGATAAAAAAGGTGGTGCCTTAAACAAAATCATGAAATCAGTAAAGTTTGGATTAGGATCTCCTTTGGGTAACGGCCAGCAATACGTACCATGGGTTCATATAAGAGACTTATGTAGAATGTTTGTGCATTGCATCGATCAAAAAAAAGAAGGCGTTTATAATGCCGCAAATGGCTACCTCTCCAATAAAGAATTTATGAGAACCATTTCGAAAAAAATGAAGAAGCCTTTTTTCTTTCCTGCTGTTCCCCGATCCATACTATCTCTAGCACTAGGAGAAATGTCTACCATGCTTACAGAGAGCCTAAAAGTTTCAAATGACAAGATTAGAAAGACTGGTTTTACATTCAAGCATGAAAGTTTTGATTCTGCTATGGCAGAAATTGTAAATAACGACAACTGAAAATCTTGTTCTTAAATTTTTAGTTAAATACAAAAACTTTTTTTGGTGTTATTCTCGATTAAAAGCTATATTCAAGTAAAAGTATTTGAATGGCAAAAAAGCAAAAAATATTCGTTCTCGACACTTCTGTATTATTACATGATCATCAAGCAATAACAACATTCGAGGATAACAATGTCGCAATTCCTATTACCGTATTAGAAGAACTAGACAAATTCAAAGTTGGGAATGACACGAAAAATTTCTGTGCACGAGAAGTCATACGCTTCATAGATAAATTATCTGGTAGTGGAGGGCTTCAAGATTGGATTTCTCTAGGAAAAGGCAAAGGGAATTTTCGGGTAATAATGGAACAAAAGCCAAAAAAGTTAGATGCAGAACATATTTATGCAGAAGGTAAAAACGATCATAAAATAATCAATGCTGCGCTTTTTCTAAAAGAAAATGAACCAAAAAAATCAATAACTCTTGTAACTAAGGATATTAACTTGAGAATTAAAGCTAAAGCACTTGGGGTTATTGCTGAAGATTACGAAACAGGTAAGGTTACTATCAAAAATGAGGAGAAATCCAATACTATAGAAGGTGTTGACTCAGAGAAAATCAGAGAAATCTTTACAAAAGGAAGAATTGACGAGAATGGAATACTTGGTGCCAATAAACTTACCAACGGTTATTATATTCTCAAAAACGGAAAATCTTCATCTCTCGCGTTTTTTAACCATGCAGTAGATCAAGTTGAGCGTATTGAAAAAGAATTTGTTTATGGTATTAAACCAAAAAATGCAGAACAAGCCTTTGCGCTTCACGCCTTGATGAATCAAAACATAAAACTCGTTGCTATACAAGGCGTTGCGGGAACAGGAAAGACATTACTTGCCTTAGCTTCAGCTTTAGAGCAAGCCAAACAGTACAATCAAATTATTTTAGCGAGACCCATTGTTCCTTTATCGAATAAAGAAATAGGATTTCTTCCTGGAGATGCTAATGATAAGATTGGTCCATACATGGAACCCCTCTTTGATAACCTGAAATTTATTAAATCGCAATTCGGACAAAATGAAAAGAAACACAAGGCAATCCTTGAAATGCAAGAGTCGGGGAAAATTTTAATCACCCCATTAGCCTTCATAAGAGGACGTAGTCTTTCAAACATTATGTTTATTATTGATGAGGCTCAAAACTTGACGCCGCATGAGGTAAAAACAATTATTACACGAGCAGGAGAAAACACGAAGATTGTTTTCACTGGTGACGTTCATCAAATAGATACGCCATACCTTGACGAAAACAGTAATGGGTTGGCTTATCTCATTGATCGTTTGACAGGTCAAAAGTTGTTTTCTAATGTTAAACTTGAGAAAGGAGAACGGTCAGAACTCGCAAATATGGCGAATGACCTTCTTTGATAGATTAATACACGCGTGCAAGCTCACCAAAATAAAGATGCTTTCCTGATGTTGTTTTCATATGTAAACTCTTTACAAATGATGTTCTGTTGTGAAAATAGATAGACATCAGTTCTTTCAATGTCTCCTGATCAACAGAAGGTGAATAGGTATTGAGAATTAAAAACCCATTTTCATCTAAAATTGCTGAAGTAGCAGCTAATAATTCGTCAATTTTATCCTCCAGCTTCCACTTTTCGCCTTTTGCGCCAATACCCCATGCTGGTGGATCCATTTGGATCGCCTTGTAGGTATTACCTCTTTTCTGCTCACGACCCACAAACTTAAGCGCATCTTCATGTACCCATCGAATATTCATGATGCGACTTTTCTCCATGTTTTGTTTAGCCCAAGAAATGATCGGTTTAACTGAATCTAAATGATACGTATCTGAACCAAGATGACGCGCAACACATGAAGAAGCACCTGTGTAAGCAAAAAGATTTAAAAACTTTTCTTCACTAGATAGATGATCTTCAATGAATTCCCAATTCGTCTTTTGTTCTGGAAATAATCCTAAATGCTTATTGCTGGTGATTTCAAGCTTAAAGACCAGTCTTCCATAACTAACGTCCCAAGTCGATGGACTATTTTTCTTTAGTGCTTTCCATACACCTTTGTTTGCCTTTTTTTCTGTGAACTCCCAATGGGCCATTTTTTTCCATTGATCAAAAGGAATACCACTATGAAAATAAGCCTGCATCTCAGGGCGTATTGTTATGATTTCACCCCAACGTTCGAGCTTCTTGCCTCCACCTGCATCAATGAGCTCGTAGTCGTCCCAAGGTTCTGTAAAATGTTTAGTTCCTGACATCGTTAACGCATCTTTGGCGTCTTCTTTCTTCCGCCCATCATTTGAGCCATTCGCATTTGATTCTTTGAAGGCGCGGCTTGAAGTTGCTGTTGCATCGTTTTAATTTGATCCTTCATCATTCCAGACTTATCAAGTTTTTTCGCCTCCGAAAGTAACGACATCGCCTCTTTTCTTCGGCCGGACTGAGCACAAACCCCTGCGAGGTGCATTCGAGCCATAGCGTTGTCTTCAGGAGTTCTTAATCCCAAAGCCAAAGCTTTCCTCAACTTCGGTTCGCTTTGAGCCGGGCCCAATGTTTGGGCACCCATAATAGCCTGAAGAAAAATTACATACGCATGCTGTTTTCTAGGTAAAAATTCAGGGCTCTTAATTCGGCTTATATATTTATATGCCTTTTCATGGTTCCCAACACGCATTTGATTTAAAGCTAAAATCATACTTGGATTTCTAAAGAAAGAAAGTATGATCAAAGCGGATACAAATAACATTGAAATCCCCCAGCCCCAGGAACCTGAGCTAAATAAATAAACATTAAATCCTAATGCGGTCAGCGCGATAATAATACGTAAAATAAATCCTTTCATAATTCTTTTGTTGTTGCAATACATTTTAACTCAATCGCAATTGGAGTGGGTAATGAATTAATTTCTACTGTAGTTCGGCAGGGCAAATTATCCTTGAAGTACTCAGCATAAACTCTATTGTATACCTGAAAATCTCTTTTCATATTTACCAAAAAAACAGTGACATCAATAAGCTGATCCCAGCTAGACCCTGATTCTTCAAGTATAATTTTAACATTATCAAAAACACTTCTACACTGCGCTTCAAAATCAAATTCTAAAAAATTCCCGTTATGGTCTAATTTAAGACCTGGTACCATTGAATCTGTAGCATCAGAACCTGCGACTCTAGGCCCCACTCCAGATAAAAACAATAAGTTTCCTGCTTTTCTAGCATGTGGATAAAGTCCAACGGGTTTCGGTGCTTTATTAGTTGAGATGCGTTTTTCCATAAACTACTTCTTTAAGTATTGCAAATATAAGCACATTATAAAAAGGTTATTATACTTAACTTTGAAAAAAAAGCCTTTGATAAAAAATACACTTAGCGTTGTAATTCCAACCTTCAATGAAGAAGGGAATATTGACCTTATGTATTCAAAGCTAAACGAGACAATCTCTCCCCTCAGCCTTGATGAAGTTGAATTTATATTTGTTGACGATGGAAGTCATGACAGATCGCTGGAACTCATCAAGAATCTAGCAAAAGAAGATTCACGTGTTAAATATCTTTCATTCTCAAGAAACTTTGGACACCAACCTGCTCTCAAAGCGGGGTTAGATCATGCTAGGTTGGATGGGGTTATATCCTTAGACGCGGACCTTCAGCATCCTGTTGAACTCATTCCTGAGATGGTAAAACGTTGGAAAAATGGCGCGGATGTTGTCTACACAAAAAGAAAGGATAGCTCGCTTCCTTGGTTTAAAAGAACTACGTCTAAATTATTCTATCGAATGGTTAATGCCTTGAGCCAAATAAAACTCGAGGATGGTGTTGCTGATTTTAGGCTGCTTGATCGAAAAGTTATTCATTCCCTAAGAAATTATAAAGAGTCTAATCTTTTTATCCGCGGAATTATCCCATCACTTGGCTTTCACCAAGAGGCGATTGATTATGTTCCCAATGAAAGGTTTGCTGGAGAAACAAAATACTCATTTTCAAAAATGATTCGATTTGCGCTTACAGGAATTACCTCTTTAAGTGCAAAGCCCTTATATTTTTCTATTTATTTTGGCGTATTCTTTGCGCTACTTGCATTTATTTATGGTTTGTATGCTATTTACGTTTTTGCCTTTGGGAATGAGGCGATACCGGGCTGGACATCTATCATAGCTAGCATACTTTTAATTGGTGGAATACAACTGATTATGATTGGTATTATTGGGATATATTTAGGTAAGGTTTTTGCCCAAAGCAAAGGGCGTCCGAATTATATTATTTCTGAAAAAAATACAAGTAATGATTAAAGGCATCGCGGAAAAACACAAATGGTTGATTCTTGTGTTGGTATGCTTTGGAGCTATATTTGCTGCGACGAGTTTCCTAAATCACTACAACTTTAGAACATACGGTTGGGATTTAGGCATTAATCAAAATGCTATTTTTGACTACGCACATTTCCGCTGGAATGATTGCATGATTATGCAGCCCTCCTTTGATAATGTTTTGGCGGATCACTTTTCATTATACCCTCTTTTAATTTCACCTTTCTATTGGGTTTTTGGAAGTTATACAATGTTGATTTTTCAATGGAGCGCAATACTGTTTGGCGGTATTGGCATCTATAAGTTTGTTTTTTTAATATCGGATCATAGAAGGTTTGCTACACTTGCTACTGTTCATTTTTTCTGTATCTGGGGGATCTATTCCGCTTTGAGCTTCGACTACCATGACAATGTCGTTGCAGCGATGTTTGTTCCTTGGTTCCTTTATTATTATAAAAAAGAAGCTTTACTGAAGAGCGTTCTCTTTTTTGTTTTAATTCTTATTTCAAAAGAAAACATGGCCCTTTGGGCAGGTTTTATCGGCTTAGGATTGAGCTTCAGACATTTAATCAATAAAGAATGGAAACGGCTTAAAATAAGCAGCGCTATGATGATTGGGGCGTTTCTCTATTTTATTTTAATACTAAAAGTTGTGATTCCATCGCTCTCAAATACGGATGGCGTATATCTGCACCATTCCTTTAATGCGCTGGGTGGAAACTTTGGGGAGGTCATTGTTAATATTATTAAACATCCAATAAGAGCTATTGAACTCTTGTTCGAAAACCATTCCGGAGATTCCTATTATGATGGTATTAAAGCAGAAACGTATTTAGCTATTATTTTAGCCGGAGGATGGGCACTTGTTTTTTATCCAGAGTACCTCATCATGATTGTACCAATTCTCGCTCAAAAAATGTACAACGACCTGCCTATTAGGTGGGGTATTAGCGATCATTATTCGATTGAATTTGTTCCTATTATTGTGATTGCGCTGTATACCTTTTTAAATGGTTTAGAAAATAAGAAACTCAAATTAACAGCGGTGATGGTTGGTATTTGTGCCGTTTCAACATTTAAATTTATGGAGAACAGAACCTCCGAATACTATAAAAAAGATAATACAAGGTTTTATGCCCCAGTTCATTGGGGTAGAAATTTCGATGTAGAGAATGTACATCAAGTTTTAGCTACCATTCCAGACTCCTTGAGAGTGAGCGCACAAGCACCACTCGCTCCGCACCTTGCTTTTAGAGATTATATTTATCACTATCCATATAAAGGTGACGCAAACTGTATTGCTTTGCTTACTGCAGAAGAAAACAAATACCCCTTTAATGAGGTTACTTATCAAGAAGAAATTGATCGACTACTAAATAGTGGCGAATGGAATGTTTTTGCCAAAACACCAGCACTACTTATTCTCACAAAAAAATGAAAATGATTCCTGTAACTTCAATATATGGAACAAACCGACGTTATTGCAGTGTGAAAACATTTATGCTTGTACTTACCCTGATTGTTGGGAATTATTTTTGGGCTCAAATAGGTATGGGGCAATGGAGACTCCATGTTGCCTCGGGTAAGGCTGTAGATGTAGTCGTAGCAGAAAACACAATATTTACGGCCTACACAAATGGATTACATGTTTTAAATCGAGATACTGAAGAGGAAGAATTACTTACAGAGGTGAACGGTCTGTCTGATATCGAGATTTCTTGTCTGTATTATGACTCTGTCGAGGCATGCGTCCTCGTGGGTTACACAAATGGTAATATTGACAAGATTACCGCATCATCTATATACAATATCCCCGCAATTAAGCTTGCGTCAATTCCGAATTCAAAAAAAATAAATCGCTTTAAGCGACAAGGCCCTTATGTTTATGTAGCTACTGATTTTTGTATTGCAAAGCTTGATCTGAACAAGGATGAAATTAAAGACACATATTATCCAACAAATGGAAACCAACCGATTCTCGACTTGAGCTTCGCTACGGATACAATCTTTGCACTCACAGCAGACAGATTAAAATATGGACTAATCGAAAACCCAGCTCTTCCTGATGTTAGCCAATGGCAAACGGATTTTCGTGTACCGATTCAAACAGAAAATTATTATAGTGAAATAGAACTGTTCGACAATAAACAATTTATCCTTCTCAAAGACGACACTTATGGCTCAGATAGTGTATTTTATCTTCTCAACAACAGCTATACACTACTTACAAACGTGCCGTTTTCTTTGGAAATTAATTCAATAAACATATTGGATGACACAACATTTGCTGTAAATATGGAGGGAGCGATCTACATCTACAATAGTAACTTGTCAAGTCCAATATCCTACAATTCAAATAACTTTAACATTTGGATTTCTCCTATTCGTACTATTAAAACCAATGAGGGAGTCTGGTCTGCAGATCAAATCAATGGGCTTTACCTTTACCCTTCTGGAATTGGATATAAAACCTTCCCAATAGTAGGCCCTTACAATAATAATTTCTACGCCATGGACTGGCAAAACAATACATTAGCAGTCGCTAGTGGCCGACTTTTAGGTAAGCTTCCCTCTTTTAGCACGAATGGTGTCCATGTTTTTAAAGAAGAGGATTGGTCCTTTAAAAATGTTTCAAATGTACCACAATGGCAAAATGATAATATTTGGGATTTTATTGATATTTCAGTTAATCCGAACAACCCTGAACAATACGCTGTCGCCTCATACTCCGAAAAACCCTTGACCATTTTCACAGGAGATTCTGTAAACGTTTTTGATGACTCTAATTCAACACTTGCATTTACCGGGATTGAAAATGGCTGGAGTTTAGCTTCAGGTGTTCGCTATGATGCACAAAACAACTTATGGGTGTTAAATGGGTATACCGAACGACCTTTAAATGTTTTACGTCCTGATGGATCCTGGTTTAATTTCGATTGTGGATCCAGCGCCAGAAATATCTATACAACGAAAATGATCGTTGACTTCAATGATAATATCTGGTTTGCTTCCGAAGAGCATGGGTTATTTGGATACAACCACAACAATACTATTGATGACGAAAGTGACGATGAATATATACATGTATATACCGGTGTAAATTCAGGAAATCTACCTTCTCCAAATGTAACAGCAATAGCAGCTGACTTTGATGGAGAAATATGGGTAGGAACGGACGCAGGCTTTGCGATTCTATACAACGCAGCAAATACATTTGCTGGTAATGCAGGAGATTTTGATGTGCAAAGAGTAAAAGTAACCTTTGAAGGAAATGTAGAATATGTACTCGGCAATACCCATATTACAGATATTGAAGTCGATGGAGGAAATCGAAAATGGGTTGCAACAGCCAATGCAGGTATTCTATTACTCAGTGCAGACGGATCTGAAATTCTTGAACAATTTACTACTGAAAATTCTCCTTTAGTTTCAAATAATATCTTTGATTTAAAATTAGATCAAAACTCTGGAGAGCTCTATATTATTACTGATAATGGTTTGGTTTCTTACCGTTCTGATGCGAGCTACGAAGACCCAACCTATGAGACATTCAATGTCTTCCCTAACCCAGTAAGACCAAATTATTCAGGGCCAGTTACGATTCAGGGCATCAGATATAATAGCGATGTGAAAATTACAGATGCTGCAGGTAATTTGGTGTACAGAACAACATCAAATGGGGGTACGGTTGTGTGGAATTGTCAAGCACTTAATGGACAAAGAGTTGCAACAGGAGTCTACTATATTTGGACTGCGACTAATGTTGGTAAAGACCAAAAAGTAGGAAAGGTGTTAATTATTAATTAATCAGAGACGAGGTCTTTTATTTCATCATAATACTGATGTTCTAAAAAATAGTCTAACATCGCTTCTTTAATTAAATGCTCTTGATCCTTAGAATTTATAGCTGGTAGGTTTTTTAATAGCTCAAAATGTGGCCATCCATCTTCATCTCGTCCTTTAAACTCGTAATAACCTGCAGGCACCAAAAGAGTACAAATAGCTACATGGATCAAGTCTGTTTTTTCTTGTTTACTATATCTTTTGTGTCCAATTCCCAACTCGTTAACTCCAATTAAGAAAAGCAAAGCATGAACGTCCAAATCTGGTCCCAAAGATTTTTCCAGGTGAGCAACTAATTTTTGATAACGCAATTCAATTTGGTAGTCCATAAGGTTACAAAGATAAGGCTTGTAAGTTGATAATGATAAAAAATCCTATCTCAGCGTAAACGCAGCAAACCTTTTCGTCGCGGAATTTGTACCAATAAAAACAGTGAATGCTCCTGGCTCAGCTTCCCAGATTTTATTTTCGGTATAAAACTCCAAGTCCTCTTTGGATATTTCAAACTGAACATCCACCGATGCTCCTGGTTCAATAGAAAGCAACTCAAAACCTTTGAGCTCTCTCACAGGCCTTGTCGTGCTGGCAAAATGATCCTTAATATACATTTGAACAACTTCTTTTCCTTTTACTTTTCCCGTATTAGAAACGGTTACTGAAGCCGTAATACTTGATTCTAAATCCAAGGTGTTGGAGCTAAGCCTTATATTTGAATACTCAAAAGTGGTATAACTGAGCCCATATCCGAAAGGATATAGTGGTGTGTTTTTTTCGTCCCCATAATGAGACCAAAAAACACTACCTGCATCTGTACCGTCCGCACCTGGACGGCCTGTACTTTTGTAATTATAGTACAATGGCAATTGACCAACGCTTCTTGGGAAACTCATCGGAAGCTTCCCGCTTGGATTATAATCACCATAAAGCACCTCTGCAATAGCATTACCACTCTGTGTCCCTAAATGCCAAGTTTCTAAAATAGCCGGCAGATGAGCCTCCGCCCAATTTAGCACCAAAGGACGGCCATTCATTAATACGAGAACAATATTTGGATTCACTTTATATACAGCTTCTAACAACTCCTGTTGAAAGCCCGGTAAACCTAACTTTGTTCGGCTTCGCCCTTCTCCAGACTGAAAACCGTATTCTCCAAGGACCATTACAACTACATCTGCTTTTTTTGCCGCCTTTATTGCCGCCTTAAAACCACACTTGTCCGTTGTGTTTATTTGAACTTCTTCATGAAAAGCAGGTATGGCCTCCACTAATTTTACGCCCTGTTCGTGTGTTATTACATTGCCTTTGTATGCCTGTAATCCTTCAAGAACTGAAACTGCAGAATTATTTTCTGCCGCAATCCTCCAATTTCCGAGTGGACTATTCTTGTCAGCTGCTAGAGGTCCAATGAGGGCGATTTTTTGGGCTTGCTTCTTGAGAGGTAAAATCCCTTTGTCATTTTTAAGTAGCACCATAGATTTTCGGGCCATGTCTAACACTCCTTCGTTCATTTCTTTCGAGCCTATAACACTTTGCTCTCTCCCAACATCACAGTACTTATAAGGATCTTCGAAGAGTCCCAGTTCAAATTTAACAGTCAAAATACGACGGACTGCGTCATTGATTTGTGCCATTGTAACTTCCCCTTCTTTTAGTAATGATTTAAGCTCTGTTAAATAGATGTATGACTCCATGTCCATGTCTGAACCAGCATTCAAACCTAAAGAGCCAGCATGATGGTTGTTCTCAGCATAACCATGGTCGATCATTTCCTTTAAAGAACCCCAATCGGAAACTATAAATCCTTCAAATCCCCAATCGCCCTTAAGAATATTTCGTTGTAAGTTCTTATCGGCTGTTGCTGGAATACCATTCAGGTCATTGAATGAATTCATGAAAGTTTTTACTCCGGCCTCAGTCGCTGCCTTGAATGGAGGTAATACAATGTTATGTAAAGTATTGTCACCAATATCCACTGTATTATAGTCTCGTCCTGCTTCAGCAAATCCATATGCAGCAAAGTGTTTCGCGCAAGCAGCTACCGTATTTGGACTCGACAAGTCTAAACCTTGAAATCCTTTTACACGCGCAGAAGCTATTAGGCTACCGAGATATGGATCCTCTCCAGCACCCTCCATTACACGTCCCCATCTGGCATCCCTTGTAATGTCAACCATCGGCGCAAAAGTCCAATTGATACCTGCTGCGGCGGCTTCTTTAGCTCCCAAGGAAGCTGCATTTTTAATTGCATCTAAATCCCAACTCGCAGATTCCGCAAGAGGGATCGGGCTTATTGTTTTATAGCCATGAATGAGGTCAAAACCGATGATCAAGGGAATGCCTAATCTTGACTGTTCGACTGCAACCTTTTGAACAGCTCTTACCTCCTCAGCGCCCCTTACATTTAGCATACTTCCAACCCAGCCTTTTGCGAGATGGTCATATTTTTCTTTTGCATTCCCTTCCGCAGGGGAGGGACCAGTTACATTCCAAAAGCCATTGTATTGATTCATTTGACCTATTTTTTCTTCCAATGTCATTTTAGACATTAGATCCGATACGCGTTGGCGAATAGAAAGATCTATCTCATTTTGAGCGTCAGCAATAAAAGACGTCAAAAAGTAAAAGAATAATAATAAGTTGAATCTTCTGAACAAAAAGAAATTATGAAAAGTCATTCTTTGGTTTTGATTTGGTATTTAGAAGGTGAATTTAACACTTTACATACAAAAACGCACCATGAGAGCATATAAATGTCATTTAAACACTAAGTAGTTTGCTGTTCGAATTGATAGACTGGTTTTATACTTCGGCAGAATAACGTCTTTTCACAATCCATGCAAAGAAACCTAAGTATATAAAGCACAAAACACCAACGATATAGCTACTTTGAATTCCAATACTTTCTGACACTGAACCTTGTAGCCAACTAATAATTCCGCCACCCATAATCATCATAATTAAAAAGCTACTACCTTGACTCGTATGTTTTCCCAAACCGCGAACTGACAGTGCAAAAATACAAGGCCATAACGTACTGCAAAATAACCCTACACTTGTGAAGGCGTAAACACTAATCATTCCTGTGGTTGTCATACCGACAAATAAGGCGCAAATACCTAGAATGGAAAAAATCAACAACATACGCGCAGCGTCACCTTTACTCGCCATATCCGCGGCAATCAATACCAAAATAATCACGCCGTAAACGTAAAATGGCGTTAAATCATGATTGGCAATCGCATTGACAAGTAAAAAAACACCAAATGCCAAATATGGCGCGATAAAGCGCAATACTTTTTGCATTGACATGTTATCTGTAAAAGCCTGAACAGCACCAGTCCATCGACCAATCATTAAACTCGCCCAATAAAGAGAAACATATGGTGCTATTTTATCTATAGCAAAACCTAATTCTTTCGCCATATATTCAGGTAAATTCGCGGCCGTTGAAACCTCAACACCTACATAAAGAAATATCGCGAACATACCCAAAACTAACTGTGGGTATTGTAACGCTGACTTTTTGGAAGAAGAAACGTCATCATCAGATTCTTCGACGGCCTCAGGATGCTCCGGTAAAGAAGAAAACTTTAACATAACAGCTACCAATAAAAAGGCTAAACCCAAAATTAAATATGGGATCTTAACGCTTTCGATACTCATGTTTGTACTTCCAGAAGAAGCCGTGCCAAAAATGGCGAAACTGACGATTAGAGGACCGATAGTGGTTCCTAGATTGTTTATCCCTCCTGCTAGAGTAAGTCGTTGAGACCCTGTTTTAACTGGCCCCAAAGCAATAGCTAATGGGTTTGCAACAGTTTGCTGCAATGAAAAACCTAGTCCCACAGTAAACAATCCTGCTAACATTAAAGGATAAGATCCCGAATTTGCAGCCGGATAAAATAGCAATGTTCCTAAAGCAGAAATAACTAAACCCAGAACCAATCCATTTTTATATCCTATTTTGTTAACGAGGTCTTTTCCGATGAAAATTGAAACGCCCATATATATTAAAGAACCAACCGTATATGAAATGTAGAAAGCAATGGAAACAAATTGACTTTGACCTTGAGTTAAATCAAACGCTTCCTTAAATACGGGAATTAAAATATCGTTACTTGCAGCAACAAACCCCCAGAAAAAGAATACTGTCGTTAGCGTAAAAAGGGCACTTTGATTGGTTTTTGCAGACATAATTTCATCAATTTAGTCGTCCAATATAAAGTAAAATTTAAGATTAGCTGATGTTTTTTTTCAGTTTTATTGCGTGTTTAGAGATAGATAGTGTCTTAATGACAGTATTTACAATGCCTTTTGAATCAAAACCGCAATCAGCCCATAACTCTTTTTGAGTTCCATGATGTATATATTTATCTGGGATGCCCAATCTTGTGATGTCGGCTTGGTACTTCTGGTCTGCCATAAATTCTATCACAGCAGAGCCAAATCCACCCATAATACATCCATCTTCAATCGTAATAACATATTTGAATTTGGTAAAAACTTCATGCAGTATAAGCTCATCAATTGGCTTCACAAAACGCATATCGTAATGCGCAACAGAGGCGCCAAGGCTTTCCAATTCCTCTAGTGCCGACTGAACAAAATTACCAGGATGACCTATTGATAGAATAGCTAAATCGTTACCATTTGTTATACGCCTTCCTTTACCAATAGTAATTTCTTTCATGGGGGTTTTCCATTCTGAGAGAATCCCTCTTCCCCGAGGATACCTTATCGTAAAAGGGCCCTGTTTTGGCAATTGCGCAGTAAACATAAGGTTTCTTAATTCTTCTTCGTTCATTGGAGCAGACACAACCATATTAGGAATACACCGCATATATGACAAATCATATGCCCCATGATGCGTGGCGCCGTCAGCGCCAACAAGACCTGCCCTATCCAAACAGAAAACTACATCTAAGTTTTGAATTGCAACATCATGTAAAACTTGATCAAATGCCCTTTGCATGAAAGAAGAATATATATTACAAAAAGGTATCAGGCCTTGCGTTGCAAGTCCTGCGCTAAAGGTAACTGCATGTTGCTCCGCAATACCTACATCAAATGCACGATCGGGCATCGCCTTCATCATAATATTTAGAGAACATCCTGAGGGCATTGCAGGGGTTATGCCCATTATTTTGTCATTCTTTTCTGCAAGCTCAACAATGGTATGCCCGAATACCTCTTGGTACTTTGGTGGTTCGGAAGCGGCTGGCGATATCTTAACGATTTCACCCGTTTCTTTATTGAATATCCCGGGTGCATGCCATTGTGCTGGGTTGCCTTCCTCAGCAAACTTATATCCAGCTCCTTTTCTCGTAATACAATGCAATATTTTAGGGCCTGGAATATCTTTTAATTCAGTTAATACCGTCGCTATGCGTTCCACATCATGACCATCAACTGGTCCAAAATATTGGAAATTTAATGACTCAAATAAGTTGCTCTGGCCACCTTTTAAGGCCTTTGAAACTTTAGCAACAATACTTTGTGCATCAGGACCAAACTTCGAAACTTTTCCGAGTATTTTCCACAATTCATCTTTGACGTTAACTGCTGACTGAGAAGGTTTAAAATTTTTAGAATACTCGCGCAATGCGCCAACACTGGGATCAATGGACATTCCATTATCATTCAAAATCACTAAAAGATTTGCATCCTTTTCGAAACCAGCATGATTAATACCCTCGAAAGCCATACCAGCGGTCATGGCACCATCACCAATTACAGCGATATGTTGTGTTTTAGGGTCGCCTTTATATTTATTAGCAATAGCCATACCTAAAGCAGCCGAAACAGAAGTTGAAGAATGGCCCACGCCGAAGGTATCGTATTCACTCTCCGAACGTTTGGGAAAACCTGAAATCCCACCTTTACTTCTATTCGTGTGAAAAATATTTCTGCGACCGGTTAAAATTTTGTGACCATAAGCCTGATGTCCGACATCCCAAACGATTTTATCTTTTGGCGTATCAAAGACATAATGAAGTGCAACTGTCAATTCAACCACGCCGAGACTCGCTCCAAAATGACTATTACCGATCTCTGAGATTACATCAATAATATATTGTCTTACCTCTTCTGAAACCTGCGGTAAATCCTTTAAAGAAAACTTCGTTCTAAGATCCTCAGGAATCTCAATTTGATCTAAAAAATTTCCGGCTTTGAATTGTGACATATTACAGACCACAAAGTTAATTGATTCAGGACAGCTAACCTAACACGAGAGCCTCAAATAGAATTAAAGTCGTTAAACTTCAAGTTCAGCCAAAGGCTTCTTTTCGTTCCAAAAAAGAAATAGAATAAGCATAAGTAGAAGACTATTCCTGTATACAAGATTTATAACTTGATCCTCAAACTGAAATTCACGCGCAAAAAAGTAAATCCCGAGAGTAATCCCCAGGTATAAAAAAAACTTTTTAAGATTGTATGGGATTGGGTAGTGCCTCTGTCCTAAAATGTAAGAAAGAACCATTTGGATAAAGTAGACAATTAGTGTTGCCCATGCACAAGCTATGTAGCCATACCGAGGGATATAAATCATATTCAAGGTTATAGTTAAAAGTGCGCCACATATGGCAATCAGTGCACCATACCCGGTTTTTCCGCTCAGCTTGTACCAAATGCTTTGGTTGTAATAAATCCCCAAGAAAACATTTGCCAACAGTAATATTGGGACGACTTTAAGACCGACCCAATAAGACTCATTTTGAATGAAATGTTTAAAAACATCAATATTTAGGCTTACAAGTAAAAAAACACAACAGACTAAGCCAATAAATGCATTCATTACCTTCACATATACCTGAGTCCTATGTTCATTCTTCATTTGATTGAAGAAAAATGGCTCAGCCGCATAGCGATAAGCCTGTAAAAATATAGTGACAAGCATTGCCAATTTATAAGATGCACTATAAATACCTACTTGGGCCTCTGCGAGATTTAATGATTCTGGAGACGTTGGGTCGAATAAGAGCTGCTTTAATAAAATCCTATCCAACATTTCATTGATAATACCAGCAAAACCAGCGATTGCCAAAGGGATAGAGTAACGAAGCATTTTATGCATTAATGCACGATCAAACGAAGCTTTTAATTGAAACGACTTATACATTAAAATCGGCTTAATTAGAGATGCCATAAGATTTGCCAATAGAATATAGAATATCCCTTTTTCAGGATGCTCAGGGTCTACAAACCCGAGCATGAGAACTAAATTTAACGCGATATTAATGCCTATTGAACTAAATTGGATTATTGAAAACCGGACGGCTCGTTCCTCTGCTCTAAGTTTGGCAAGAGGCAAAGAAGAAATAGCATCAATAGCAACAATTCCACCTAATAATAAAATATATTCACCATGATGTTCAAAGAGTAAAAGCCTCGCAATATCCTGATGGAAAATGGCCAAAATGATAAAAAAAACAGCATTAACAAACAACAAAGAAACCAATGCCGTTGCAAATGTCTTTTCACGCTGGCCTTCTTTTTGAATAAATCTAAAGAAAGCGGTCTCCATTCCAAAAGTTAGCAGAACAATAAGGAATGCAACCCAGGCATAAAGCTCAGATACAACACCATAATCAGCAGGGTCAACGAAAACGGCAGTGTATAGAGGAACTAGCAAATAATTGAGCAGCCTTCCTAAAATAGAAGACATACCATAAACAGCTGTTTGTCCAAAAAGCTTTTTAACTGGACTGGTCATTTTACTTTCTAAATTTGGCTTTTCTCTTTTCTAAAAAAGCAGTTGTCCCTTCTTTGAATTCTTCTGTTCCGAAGCATTTCGCAAACTCTTCGATTTCCACTTCGTATCCGTTTTTTCCCGAAGTATAACCCGCATTTACGGCTTTTATTGCAGAACGTATCGCCATCGGTGAATTTCTTAATATTTTCGAAGCCAACTTTTTCACAGTCTCCATTAGGGATTCTTGGGGTACCACGGAATTAACCAAACCGCAACTTGCGGCCTCTTCCGCTGAAATCATTCCTGCACTGAAAATCATTTCATTCGCCTTTCCTTTTCCAACAAGTTGTGCTAGTCTTTGCGTGCCCCCATAACCTGGAATAACGCCTAAAGACACCTCTGGTAATCCCATTTTAGCATTGCTAGATGCTATTCTAATATGAGCGGCCATTGCCAATTCTAGTCCGCCACCTAGCGCAAAGCCATTAACGGCAGCTATAACTGGTTTCGAATAATGCTCTACGAAGTCGAATAACAAGCGTTGGCCTTCTTGAGCTAGAGTGCCACCTTGTGCAATTGAAAAGTCAGCGAACTCTTTTATATCTGCTCCTGCTACAAAGGCTTTATCCTCAGCACCTGTAAGTATAATTACACCAACACTTGAGTCTGCCTCCAAGTTTTTCAATGCCTTATGGGATTCTTCAATAGTTTGTTTATTCAAAGCATTCAATTGCTTTGGTCTATTAATCGTTAAGACACCGATACCTTCAGAAATTTCTACAGAAATGTTTTCGAACATAAAAATTAATTTTTGTCATAAATATAACGCTTATTGTGCGTTGCCTTTTGACAATATTTGCTTTTTTAATATTTCTCAATAATACAATGCTTTACTACTAAAAACACTATTTAATTCGTAAATTTGCACGGCAATGACGCAAGAAGTTTTAATTCAACAGAGTCTACTAAAAAAAATAATACTTTTCACCAAGTTTAGACTCTCTTTTCTGGTAGTTCTATCTGCATTATCAGGTTACTTGTTTGCAGGTGGTTCCGATTATCTTCAAATACTCTTTTTAATGCTTGGAGGGTCTCTAGTAACAGCAGCATCAAATGGAGCAAATCAAATCTGGGAAAAAGATATTGATAAGCTCATGGCGCGTACCTCAAACAGACCTCTCCCTCAAGGACAAATGAGTCTAAGGTCTGCTTACAGCATTGTAATTGCAACGCTGGTAATAGGAACAGGGCTTCTTTACCTTATCAATTTAAAGTGTGCCTTACTTGGTTTGGCTGCGTTTATCTCTTACGTCTTTATGTATACACCCATGAAATCAAAAAGCCCATGGGCTGTATTTGTCGGTGCATTTCCAGGTGCGATTCCTCCTTTTCTTGGTGCGATTGCGGCAACAAATACCTTTGGATTTCTTCCAGGAGTTTTGTTTTTTGTCCAATTCACATGGCAATTCCCTCACTTTTGGGCTATTGCATGGGTTACTCACGAGGATTATAAGAAAGCTGGTTACCATTTGCTACCATCGGCTTCTGGAAAATCTAAGCAGTCCGCATTTCAAATTCTATTGTATTCCTTAGCCCTAATTCCCTTTAGTTTAATTCCATGGATTTTAGATTGGACAGGAAATACAACGTTCGTAATTGCAGCAATTCTGGGCACTTTATTTTTCATTTATGCGTATAAATTGTTCCTTAGCCAAGAAGATGCTGATGCGAGAAAACTAATGTTCGCTTCCTTTGTTTATTTACCAATTATTCAATTTACCTATGTTCTAGATAAAGCAGAACATATTAAAATTTTAAGTGATGGATTTATCTAAAGATCTGGACCCTGTCGTCCATGAAAAAATGAAAAAAAATCTTGTTTATGTGAGCTGTTTCAGCATCGTAATGCTTTTTGCTGGGCTTTCTTCTGCCTACATAGTCAGTATGGGTGATGCGTTTTGGCTTGAGACAACTTTGCCGGGCGCATTTTGGTGGAGTACGGCATGCATCGTTACAAGTAGTTTGACTTTCATTGCGTCTATTAGCTATGCAAAGAAAGACAATTTACTCCTTACCAAAGTTGGGATGTTATCCACATTAATTTTTGGTCTCTTATTCATTTACTTTCAATGGTCCGGTTTTGGGCAATTGATGGACAGAGGCGTGCACCCTTTTCAAAATCACATTGTGGTTACAGATGGTCGATACGGTGACTATTTCGAAGTAAAAAAGAATGACCAATTTATTACGGTTGATGGCAATGACTATTTGTTAAGTGAGAAAAAAATGAGTGAGCAAGATTTTTCCTCATTCCAGAATTACATGAAAGAGTTCATCTCGGGAGAAAACTATAACAACAAGTTTCGTTTGGTAACTGCCAATAGCAAAAATCAATATACCCTTGTATTTAAAGGAACGCCGCTTTTTGTGAAAAACAATTCTTTTTTCTTAAATGACTCAACGCCATTAGCTTCAGCCGATATTTTAAGACTAAAACAACTCTCCCAAAACGTAGTTGATGGAAGAGGTGATTTTTTTGCTAAAGGCAAATTAGGGGAAGATTTTAATATCTCTTTCAAAGGAGAGAAACTCGAATACAAGAAAAGGAAACTGTTTTACAAGGGGAAGGTTTTATCAAATTTCCTCCAAATCAAGGCCACGGAGTCTTCAGACATGGCCTCATCCTTCTTATTTATATTAACCTTCCTGCATTTATTGCATGTTGCAGTGGCCTTAATTTATTTGAGCCGTGTGGTTTTAAAAACATTTATGAATAAGTTTGGTGCTGAAAATCATTTAACGCTTCGTTTAACAGCTATTTTCTGGCATTTTTTAGGGCTTTTGTGGGGCTATTTGATACTGTTTTTGGTTTTTATTCATTAAACTTGCAAAAAAAATCTTTTAAATGGCGGGACAGACGACTCAATTAGATTCAAAAACATTGTGGGGAGGAAAGGAATCACCTTTTCAAACCAGTTATGGAAAGCTCATGATGTGGTTTTTCCTTGTTTCAGATGCCTTGACATTCAGCGGCCTCCTTGTAGCCTATGGATTTGTTAGACATGATACCCTTGAAGCATGGCCGATAGGTGAGGAAACTTTTAATTCATTACCGTTTTTAGGACATGGATACCCTCTAATTTATGTGGCATTAATGACCTTTATTTTGATTGTGTCATCAGTAACCATGGTTTTGGCGGTGGAAGCAGGTCACAGAATGGATAAAAAAGGTGTTGTAAAATGGATGATTGCAACTGTAATAGGCGGGTTCTTTTTCTTGGGCTCTCAAGTTTGGGAATGGAGCCACTTCATACACGGTTCGGAATTTGGAAGAATTGAACTTGCTGACGGTTCAGAAGCTATAGTTAAGGGACATTTTGGTGAGATTGAAAGTTTTACCGTTATCGAGGCAGGAATGCACCACAAAAAAGGAGAGGTTATAAAAGATGACTTAATGCATACCTTCCAGCATGCCGCTGAAAATGGTCATATTCACGAAGGAGGAATGATTCATCTTCATGATGGCTCAATAGCTAAAATTAAAAAAGCCCACGATCACGACATGGAATTGACGATTAAAGGGGCTTCTCAGGATTCAAAAAGAAAAATCGGCGATAAAATCAAAGGAAAAGAAGCAGAAAAGCAATATTATGCTTCTTTATATAGTGGAACACCAAAAGTAACGTATGGCGCAAAGTGGTTTGAAGATGGAACACACTGGTTACCCACTAAAAATGAATACGGCCCACAACAATATGCGCATTTCTTTTTCTTCATTACAGGATTCCATGGTTTTCACGTTTTTTCTGGGGTTTTGATTAACATTTTGATTTTGATTGGCGCTATGAAAGGTACCTATCACAAAAGGGGACATTATGAAATGGTTGAAAAAACTGGACTTTATTGGCACTTTGTCGATTTAGTTTGGGTTTTTGTTTTCACCTTCTTTTACCTCGTTTAAATTTAAATTGCTTTTACCATGGAAAGAGACGACTTAATTGAATATTCTTTAGATACGCACCATTCTGAAGAACAAGGAAAACAGATTAGAAGTAAGATTGTTAAGGTAACCATACTCCTTACACTAATCACCGTAATAGAGGTGGCTTTAGGCGCCTTTATAAAGCAGTCTTCAGGAGCTTGGCCATATGTAAAGTGGACCTTTATTGTTTTAACTCTTTTGAAGGCGGGGTATATCGTTATGGTATTTATGCACCTTGGTGACGAAAGAAAATGGATGAGAAACGTCATTCTTATTCCTTACGCGATGTTTATCCTATATCTGATATTCATAGCCCTATGGGAGGCCCTTGCTGTCGGAGACGCATGGTCTTCAGTTGCGGTTTAAAGAATTTCCGTTGGTAAAAAGTAGATTTAACAAAATCCTTAGTTTTTTTCTTGTATTTGGCCCTGCTATGTTGCTCGTCTTTATAGGAACAAGGAGTTGCGAACATAAATTCGAAGTGCTCGATGATTTCGGAGTAGTCCCCGCGTTTGAGTTTACCGATGCCTCAGGCGTAAAAAGGTCTTCTAAAGAATTTGAAGGCGAGCTCGTTTTAATCAACACACTTCAAAGCTCATGCCCAGATAGTTGTTCTGTGTTGATGTGGCATTTGAATCAAACAATCTATCAACATGTTTGGAAAAACAAAACCAAGAAGACTAAAAAAATTAGGATGATTTCTTTTTTAATCGATGACCAAGGAAATCCTGTCGAAGACCTAACCGTAATTAATGATGCTGTTCGCGATTTAGCCGAAAATTATGACCCATCAATTTGGATCTTAGCCACTGGCGATGTGAAGTCCATATATAATCTCAAAAACAACGGGGTGACTCTAACGAACGAGGGCGTGAAGTTCCAGGAATTAATGCTTCTTTTAGATAAGCAAAGTCACTTGCGAATGGTACTTTCCGGAAATGTTGAAGGGCAAATTAGAAGAATGAAGCAGAGTATGGCTTTACTCCAAAAACAATATGATAAACAAGCGGCAAAATAAAAATGAAAGGGTTAACGGCATGCTTTATAATCTTAATTTTCACTGCATGTGATTTGGAAAACAAACCAGGAGATGAGCAGACCGTTAAAAAACTTCCATACATAGGCCATCATGACCTTGAATATTCTGAGGTAAATGGAGTTCAAATCATTGATACCGTGCACCAAAGTATTCGGTCTTTCAACTACTTAAATCAAGACTCGTTATCAGTAACTAACAAAAGCTATGCAAACAAAATTTGGATTGCTGAATTCTTTTTTGCGACTTGCCCAACGATCTGTCCGATAATGAATATTGAAATGAAGCGTCTACAAAATGAAATCGATGAAATGGGCCTGAGCGAAAAAGTTCAGTTCTTATCGTTCTCGATTGATCCTGATAAAGATACGCCTTCAGCATTGCGTTCTTATAAGGACAGGTATTGTAACAATTGTAACAATTGGGATTTTCTGACTGGCGATGAAGAGTTTACGCACCGTCTTGGAATTGAAAGCTTTAAGATATTTTCAGGAAGAGAAGAAGAGGCTGAAGGGGGCTACGCACATTCCGGTGCGTTTTCTATGGTTGACCCTTCAGGGTATTTAAGAGGGGTTTATAACATTACTGGTTACGACGGATCAGTAAACAAAAATGAATATCGTCGGTTAAAAAAGGAGTTACGTATTCTTATTGATAGTTTAAAATAACAATTGATCGATCTCAACCACATAGAAAAGGAACTTTACCCATACCGCAGACAGCTTCGGGACCACGGATTATACAAACAAATGCATAGTCTCGAAGATATAAAGACATTTATGTCTCTGCACGTATTTGCAGTTTGGGACTTTATGTCATTACTAAAATCACTTCAGGTTCAGCTCACCAATACCGATGTTCCTTGGACCCCTCGACCGAATGCCAACTTGTCTCGTTTTATCAATGAAATAGTTCAAGCGGAGGAAAGTGACCTAAACGAAAGCGGAGAGGCTAAAAGTCACTTCGAAATGTACCTGGATGCAATGCAACAAATCGATGCAGATTCAAGCGAAATTCGTCATTTAATAAAGGGGATTGAAAATGGAGAGACAATCGCAACCATTTTAGATGGCTTATATATCAATCAAGCGGTCAAAGACTTTGTCAATTTTACTTTTGAAGTCATTGCTTCTGGAAAATCACATTGTATTGCAGCTGCCTTTACATTTGGTAGAGAAGACGTAATCCCTGATATGTTTATTGAAATCCTTAAGCAATCTGACGCCAAAAATAAAAAATATAATAAGTTGCGTTATTATTTGGATAGACATGTCGAATTAGACGGTGATGAACATGGGCCTCTTTCACTGAAAATGGTTGAAGAGCTTTGCATGGGAGATGTCCAAAAATGTAAGGAAGCTTTGGAGGTTTCAAAAAAAGCATTAGCGTTTCGTGTCAAATTATGGGACGGAATAGCAGAAGAAATTACACAAAAAGAAGGGCGATTTTCCCCGAAACCGAAAAATAAAAAAGTTTTAGATCGCGCAATCTTAGGAGTATCAATTGCCATACCTGTTGCAGTTGCTGTGTTATTTTCAGTGAAAATTGACGGCCTCGACCTCTCCTTTCTGCCTCCAATTTATGCAAGCCTCAATGGCCTGACTGCCGTAGGATTAATACTTGCCTTGGTTGCTATTAAACTTAAAAAAATGAGATTGCATCAGCGTATTATCCAAGGATGTCTTTCATTTTCTATCCTATTTCTATTACTTTACGTTTTGTACCATATGACTTCCGACTCTACCAAATATGGAGATATAAATGGTAATGGAATACTAGAAACCGCTGAAAAAATAGCCGTAACTGATACTAAAAACATATATTTCTTCATTTTGATTTCACACATCTTTTTAAGTCTGGTTGTTATTCCTCTGGTTCTATACGCCTACAAGTTTGCTTGGGAAGGCGATTTTGAAAAACATAAAAAATGGACGCGGTTTGCGTTTCCTATTTGGTTATATGTCGCAGTTACTGGAGTTGTTGTCTACAAGATGATTTCACCCTACTACGGATAGGGTTATTTAATTAAAATCTCAACTCTTCTATTGGCCTCTTTTTCCATTTCCGATTCTGGAAATTCATAAACAGGTTTTGTAAAACCAAAACCCTTGGCGCTTAACCTTTTTGAGGATATCCCCGCAGTGATTAAGTACTTAACGATTTCTTTAGCGCGTTTTTTTGATAGACGCCTTGAACTTAGCGCCTGCGTTCCATCACCATTCACATGACCTTGAATTTCAATATTCACTGACGCATTCACGAGTAAAAAATCACGGAGTCTATTTAATTTTGGCCCTGACTCTTCTAAAATTGTAGCGAGACCGGCTGTGAAATAAATTTCATCAATCTTAGCTACCGCACCTCTGACTAATGGCTTAAGGAAGATGGTATCATTTAATCCGTTTTTAAGAAGTATAGAGTGGTCCTTTTTATCAAAGGAAAAATAGCCTTCAGCATCTATTTTTAGTTCGCATTCCTTTATGTTCTTTCGAATATTTAGAATTAAATCACTTGCGACATATGCACCATTAATTTCATTGGCTCCAGTCAAAGATATTTTACTCTTTACAGGGCGTTTGGTTATTGCGTCTCTAACATGTATCTCGTATTCATGTGCATTGCCGTGTGTTGATAAGTCAAAGAGTAACGAATCGACAATTTCATTGCCGAATTCATCTTGGGGAGAAAAATCAAAAGAGAACTCTAATGAATCTTTAACGCCCGAATTAGCGACCAAAACGACGCCATAACGTAGCGCGTCTTCAACAAAAATAAATTCTGAATTTAAGTTTACAGTCCTTGGTTCCTTATAGATAAGTTTGGCACTTTTTGACTCTAGATCTTCACAAAGTGCTCCGTTTTTCTCTTTGAAAATATAAATTTGAAATGGGGCATCCGTTTTCTTGATGTTTAGCCTCATTAAACCTGAAGATGGTGTATCAAAAAAGAGCCATATTTGATTTTTACTTACCTCTAATTTCTTTTCATAACCGAAAAGTGATTTCTTATCAAGGCCTCTTTTTCCCTGAAAAGCCAGGGCATAAAAATTATTAGGGGAAAGAGAAATTCCGCCGTTACATTTATAGTATCCTACATCTTGTGCATAGCAACCAACTGAAAAAACCAAACAACTCAAAAGGAGAAGAAATGCACTATGCTTTTTCATTTAATGAATATCTAAATTTACTTTTCCTGTAATGTTTGTCCTTACATATAATTTGGAAGGTCCTAAAATGATTTTATTAACACGCAAAAGGTCTAACTTACTATTTACATTGAACCCAGGATAAACCTCTCCATTCAACCGGTTTTCTAGTGCCGATAAAAGCTTTTTTACATTTGATGACAAATCAATTTTTGCGCGCTCCATTATTTCATTTTTAATTCTATTTCCAAGTAACCACTGTGCTGATTTTAATAAAAGCGCCTTTGTCTTAATCTCGAAGTCAATGTCTTCGAGGCGCAGTATTTGTTTCTCAAAATCCATACTGGGCCTACAAACGAGATATATTACTCCTTTTCGAAAACCATCAAATACTAAACGCAATACCAAATGCTCAGACTGTGTTCCTATTATGTCCAAATTTCGCACCACAATTCTTTTCCCTTTTACAGTAATAACTTGGTTTAGAAATGTCCTTGTTAAAATAGACGATAAAGAATCATAACTAGCTGCAGCATCCGCTAAAATATCAAAGCCAGAAACCTGGGGCTCTTTACGCATTGGTTCCAAAGGCACGTATTTTTGACGCTGGAACTCAGTACTAATAAACGGAGAGAAAAATAAACTTAACGAAAACTTGGCCGTATTTCCTTTATAGCTCAACTCAGTCATTGATAAAGAACTAGGATTTAAAAATAGGTTGCCGTAGGCGTCGATTGGCAGTGGTTCTTGCAGTTTCCTCCAAGCCTCCTCTATCTTAGATTTAACATTTAGGGCACCAAGCTCCTTGTCGAGTTTTGATTTCATTGACTTAAGCTCTTTTGAGATTTCTTTTTGAACCTTATCTGTAACATCGTAATTTATAAACGTCACTTCACAAGGGTCTTTTATTATAAATGATTTGAGTATTGTTCTCGCTTGAAGTTTATAATCCTTACTTAATCCAACCTTTGTCAAGTAGGTCATTGAATAACGCCTTTTAGGCTCACCAATACCACAAGAAGCGTAGACTCTTGGTACAGTGCATGACTCGTTTCCATTCCATAGGGTTATGCATAAAGGGCAATAATTCAGCTCTAATGAAAACCCACCAGAAATTGTTGTCTGAAGCTGACTTGCTTTTGTCTTAAACGCAATCGGCTTTCGCGTAAAAGCGTATGTATAGCTCATGCCTTCACAATTTGACTTTTTCCCTTTAAATGTTTTTGGCGTGCTTTTCTCTGCCTCTTGAAATAACCTATTCATATCTACTTCGATATCAATATTCATCCTCGAAATCACGGGTTCAATCTTTTTTTCAGGCACCTTTTTAAGCTCCGGAAGTGGTGGTGCTATAGTTCTACACGATACTGATAGCAGCATTATCAGCATGAAAAAAAGCACTTTGTAATTTCTAAACATCTGAGTTCTCGAAAAAGAGTTGGCCTAATTTAATTGATTTTTTTTATCCCTATACGATAAGTCGCCTTAAAATAGAGGGTTCCTGCAGTTAAAAATGAATAAGATTGGTTAAATTTGCTGACATTCAAATCCAAGTATACACGCTCATGCAAAAGTCTAAAATTATATATACTAAAACTGATGAGGCACCAGCTTTAGCAACCTATTCGTTTCTGCCGATTGTCAAAGCCTACACAAGTGCTGCTAAAGTAAGTGTTGAAACTAGAGATATTTCACTTGCAGCACGGATACTTGCTCATTTTTCAGATGTGCTTAGCGAGGAACAAAAAGTTGGCGACGCCCTCGCTGAACTAGGTGATTTAGCTAAATCACCAGCCGCAAATATTATAAAGCTCCCGAACATTAGCGCCTCTGTTCCACAATTGAAGGCAACGATTGAGGAGTTGCAAAGCCAAGGTTATACATTACCAAACTATCCTGAGGATCCAGTAAATGATAATGAAAAGAATATAAAAGCGACCTACGATAAAGTCAAAGGTAGCGCTGTAAATCCAGTTCTTCGAGAAGGGAATTCAGACCGAAGAGCGCCAAAAGCAGTAAAGAATTACGCGAAACAAAACCCTCACTCAATGGGTGCATGGACTTCAGACTCTGCTACACATGTCTCTTCAATGAATGGAGGTGACTTTAAGTCTAACGAGAAATCAACCACCATAAAAAAAGAAGGATGGGTTCAAATTTCTCATACGAATGAGAGGGGCACAAAAAAAATATTAAAGGATCACATTTCGGTACTTGAAGGAGAAATTATTGACGGGACATGTTTATCAGTAAAAGCGTTGCTCAAATTTTTAGAAGAAGAAATTGCTGATGCAAAAACAAAAGGCCTTTTGTTTTCTTTGCACATGAAAGCAACTATGATGAAGGTTTCTGACCCTATCATATTCGGTCATGCCGTTCGTGTTTTCTTTAAACCAGTTTTTGAGGAATTTCATGATACTTTTGAAAGAATTGGCGTAGATGTAAATAATGGGTTTGGTGATCTCATATCAAAAATCTCAACTGTAAGTGATTCAGAGCGTGAAGCCATTGAGGCCGCTATTCTAGACTGCTACAATGCAAGACCTGACCTGGCGATGGTTAACTCGGACAAAGGGATTACAAATCTTCACGTTCCTAGCGATGTTATTATTGACGCTTCGATGCCTGCTATGATTAGAACTTCAGGTAAAATGTGGAATAAAGAAGGAGCCCTTCAAGATACAAAAGCTGTTATTCCTGACGCATCATATGCGGGCGTATACAAAGCGACCATAGATTTCTGTAAGAAAAATGGGGCATTCGACCCAACAACAATGGGAAGCGTTTCTAATGTTGGACTTATGGCGCAAAAAGCAGAAGAATATGGTTCTCACGATAAAACTTTCGAAATTGAAGAAGCCGGAAAGGTTCAAGTTACGGATCAGGATGGAAACCTGCTTCTTGAACATAATGTAGAAATGGGAGACATTTGGAGAATGTGTCAAGTAAAAGACCTTCCCATTCAAGACTGGATTAAACTTGCTGTTAATCGTGCACGCGCAACAAACGTTCCTGCCATTTTTTGGCTTGATGAAAATAGAGCACATGACGCAGAGTTGATTAAAAAGGTAAAGGTCTATCTACCAAATCACAACACTTCGGATCTCGAACTAAAAATACTTGCACCTGAGGCCGCAACTAATTTCTCCCTAAAAAGAATTGCAGAAGGCATAGATACCATCTCGGTTACAGGAAATGTTTTAAGAGATTATTTAACGGACCTCTTCCCTATTTTAGAACTTGGAACTTCAGCAAAAATGTTATCGATTGTTCCCTTAATGAATGGAGGCGGATTGTTCGAAACAGGTGCTGGAGGATCAGCCCCAAAACATGTTGAACAGTTTGAAAAAGAAAATCACTTGCGCTGGGATTCATTAGGAGAATTCTTGGCCCTCTCTGTTTCTCTCGAGCATTTGGCGGAAACGAACGATAATCCTAAAGCAAAAATTTTAGGAGAAACCTTAGATACTGCAACAGGTTTGTTTTTACTAAATGATAAATCGCCTTCAAGAAAATGTGGTGAACTTGACAATAGAGGGAGTCACTTTTATCTTGCGCTGTATTGGGCAGAAGCACTTGCGAAGCAAACAGAAGATACTGAACTTCAAGCTGCCTTTGCGCAATTGGCAAAAGATCTCTCCGACAATGAAGAAATTATTATAGATGAACTTAACAGTGTTCAAGGGCAAAGCATGGATATTGGTGGGTATTATAACCCAAATGATGATTTGGGGTCAAAAGCTATGCGGCCAAGCAAAACCTTAAATCGTGTTATCGACGGCTTTCAAGTTTAATTTTTTTTGAGTTGGGCTAATGCGGCGTTGAGCTCAAATCCCAACAAAAGCAATATAGCATTAATGTAGATATAAAGCATCATGACTAATAATGCTCCTATTGAACCATAAAGCTGATTATAGTTAGAGAATTTAGCAATATAAATTCCAAAAAAGTAGGTCGTAAGCAAAAACAACAAAGCCGTCATCAAAGATCCAGGCGTGAAAAATCTCTCTTTACGCCCACCCGGTGTTCCCGTAAAATACAAAGTCGCCGAAAAAAGAAGGGCGGAAAACATCGTAAATACAAGTTTAAATCCAGAAATCCAGAAGGACAGGTCAAGTATTTCTATTCTTGAATACGCATTTCTGAGGTAAAAAAGGAAAAAGATGTAAACTGCCGCGACTAGCAAGAGCAACAATGAAAGTACTAAACCAACAACGACACTATATACGTACTGCCTCAGAAAAGACCTTGAATTTTTAATGTGATAAGAACCCTGGAAACCCGCAAAAATAGAGCTTACACCATTCCCCATAAAAAATATAGACAACAAAAAACTCGATGACAGTAAACCTCCATGCTGGTTGGTTTGAATGTCAGTGTAGATAGACATAAAAAATTCTTGAGATGAAGCAGGCATAGCTGATTCAACAAAACCAGAAAAAGTCTCGGTAAAATTAGCAATTGGAATATAGGGTATAAGGTTCAAAACGAAAAGTAGCGCAGGAAAGATAGCCATGAAAAAGCTATAAGAAATACTACCTGCTCTCGATGTTAAATCCCCTTTTACGAGACCATAAAAGTACATTTTCAGAAGGTCATAAAAGGAAAACCCCTTATAACGAGGCAGTTGTTTTTTCTGAAGCCATCCTTTCGTATATTTATAAAAAGATAAATCCTGTATGTAGTTTTTCTTTTTCAACGCATCATTTTAAACAGTACTAAGTTAAGCATTGCGAACTTAAATAAGTACAATGTTTATTGAAAGAACCGACTCATTCGTTTTGCTTTAAATTTATAGTATTCAAAAACATCATCATGAAATCGGTTTTTAAAATTTTATTTTTGATTCTAACCGCAATCGTTTTGATTGTTATAGTTGTTTTTGGTTATCGAGATATTCCTTTAGAATCCTTAAAAATGAAGTATGGGAAGGCGCCCTCATCATTTATTTCTATTGACGGTATAAATGTTCATTACAGGGATGAGGGTATATCTATGGATTCTATTCCTCTTGTCTTAATCCACGGCACTGGTTCAAGTCTACATACTTTTGAAGGCTGGACAAATCAATTAAAAAAAACCCGAAGGGTGATTAGAATGGATCTACCAGCTTATGGCCTAACTGGACCCTTTAAAGATCGGAACTATACAATGGATAGTTACGTTGAATTCATTCATAAGTTTTTAAATGCTAAAAGTATTCATAAATGTATCCTAGGTGGAAATTCATTGGGTGGAGGTATTGCTTGGCGATATACAGCACGTTACCCGAATAAAGTGAGTAAACTAATTTTAATTGATGCCTCCGGATATGCTATAAAAGCTCAAAGTACCCCAATCGCATTTCAGCTTGCAAAAATACCTGTCATTAAAAATCTATTTACATATATTACACCGAAATTCATAGCACGGAAAAGTGTAGAAAATGTATATGCTGATATAACTAAGGTTAATGATACTCTTGTAGAACGCTACTTTGAGCTTGCCTTAAGAGCAGGGAATCGCCAGGCATTTATCGATCGGTTGAGCGTTGAAAACGATATAAATGGCTCTGAAAAAATAAAATCGATAACTCAAAACACCCTTATTCTATGGGGAGAAAAAGATAAATTAATTCCAACAGAGGTCGCATTAAAATTCCACAAAGACTTACCGAACAACACCTTGGTCATACTCAATGGTTTAGGACATGTTCCTATGGAAGAAAACCCTGATAAAAGCTTGGTCCCTGTTCTTGAATTTTTGCGCGATACGAATACCTTGGATTAGCAATAATAAAACAGATTCAACGTTTAGCCAGTGATGAAAAGTATTTTTTATTTAACTTTTTCTGCACTCCTATTGACAATCGTAATCTCTTGCTTAAAACAAGAAAAGTGTTTGTCCGTTGAAAACATAGCGCAAGAAACTTGTGTTGATTCTTCATTAATAGACCCAAGTGTGGTTTGTACTGAGCAATATGATCCCGTGGTTGTAATAGTGTAACCTACTCTAATGCTTGTCATGCTGACCGTAATGGAATTACGAGTTACGAATAAGGACCTTGCTGCACGAATTAAATAAAATTTCGACCTTTACAAGAAAATAAAATTCAAAAGAATGTTGTCTATGAAAAAATTTACCTTGCTTGCAATACTTATTCTTGTATTTCAGCTTTCTTTTGCACAAAAATTTACGATTAGTGGAACTGTTAAAGAAGCCAAAACGGGAGAACCTATAATTGGCGCTAAAGTCTTTGATTTAAAATCAAAAAAAGGAACAATCTCAAATGAATATGGGTTTTACAGCTTAACCTTACCGCAGGATAGTGCATACATTAGGGTCTCATACATTGGCTATACTGCTATGGAATACCAGCTTGATGGCAAGAAAGACATTGCATTACCTATTGAATTATTAACCATTCAAGAACTCGAAGAAGTAACGGTTACGGCTGAAAAAAACATTGAGGAACGTACGCAAATGAGCTCCTTTGATGTCTCGATTGAAAAAATAAAAGCACTCCCTGTCTTCTTAGGAGAAAAAGATATTATTAAAACCATACAACTATTTCCAGGTGTCCAATCAGGAAGCGAAGGCTCAAGTGGAATTTATGTAAGGGGAGGCGGTCAAGACCAAAACCTAATGCTTTTGGATGGGGTACCCATTTACAACGCAACGCACCTCTTTGGTTTCTTTTCCATATTCAATGCAGATGCAATCAACAAAGTAACGATGATTAAAGGAGGGTTCCCTGCGCGCTATGGAGGTCGTTTGTCTTCTGTACTCGATATCAGAATGAAAGAAGGGAACATGAAAGAATTTCACGGAGAGGGAAGTGTTGGTTTAATCTCTTCAAAACTTTCCCTCGAAGGCCCTATTATTAAAGATAAAACATCCTTTATCGTTTCGGGAAGACGCACATATATAGATGTTCTCGCAAGACCTTTTATCAATATGCGTAATAGAAATCAAAGCGGCGGAAAAGGTGATGTTGGTTCTAATGAAACACAAACCGGAGGCTATTATTTTTGGGATTTAAATGCAAAAATAAACCATAAGTTTTCAGAAACAAGTAGACTTTACCTAAGCGGCTACTTTGGAAGAGATCGTTTCTACAATGACGGGACGAATGAATATACCACAGATGAAGACACCTCCATAACACAACAAAATAATTCCAATGGTTTGCGCTGGGGAAATGCCATTGCAGCACTGCGTTGGAACAAGATTATTACTCCTAAACTTTTCATGAACCTAACGGGAACGTTCAGTCAATATGAATTTACTGTAGGTGGCGAAAATCAATCAACTACAACTTATCAAAATGCGCCTTCAACAAGCCAAAATGTTCTCTTTAACTATAATTCTGGGATTCAAGATTGGACCGTAAAAGCTGATTTCGACTATAGACCGAATCCAAACCACACAATTAAGTTTGGACTTGGAGATACGTACCACACCTTTGTACCAGGGGTGAATCAAATAGCGCTTTCAAATAATACTTCAAGCGGTATTGATACCACATTTGGATCGTCAAGACAATATGGTCATGAGCACTGGGCTTATTTTGAGGACGATTGGGAAATTTCAGAACGTCTGAAATTAAACATCGGACTTCATTTTTCAGGATTCAAAGCAAATCAGGAGTGGTACCCAAGTATCCAGCCTAGATTCGCAGCAAGATATATGCTCAATGAAAATTCATCATTGAAAATGTCATATTCAAGTATGACTCAGTTTTTACATTTATTGACCAACCCAACCATTGGATTACCAACAGACTTATGGGTTCCTGTCACAGACAGGGTTGCGCCAGAGTACTCAAATCAATTTGCACTTGGTTACGCACAAACCCTAACTAAGGGCTTCCAGTTTTCCGTAGAAGGCTACTATAAAGACATGAGGAACTTAATTGCCTATAAAGAGGGAGTTAGCTTTTTCGGATCTTCACAAGACTGGCAGGATAAAATCACAGTCGGAAATGGAAACAGCTATGGCCTGGAGGTCCTCGTTGAGAAAAAGGTAGGAAAAACCTCAGGTTGGATTGGGTATACTTTGAGTTGGTCCAACAGACAATTTGACTCTTTGAATTTTGGAGATCCATATCCATATATATATGACAGAAGGCATGATATTGGACTCGCAATTACACACAAGTTTAATGACCGCGTTGACATTGGTGTGGTTTGGGTCTTCGGGTCTGGTTATGCAACAACACTCGCACAACAAACCTATTTAGGGGTCAGTGGCCTGAGCGTAGGTGCAAATACTCCCTATGAGCCGGTTGAACACATAGAGGCACGCAATGACTACAGAATGCCATCATACCACAGGTTAGACCTTGGAATCAACCTACACAAAAAGAAGAAAAATTGGGAAAGTACTTGGAGTTTTGGCCTCTACAATGCGTACTCTCGTCAAAATGCATTCTACCTCTTCTTTGAAGAAGGAAACAATGGAGCTAGGACGCTAAATCAGCTGAGCTTATTTCCCGTTCTCCCGAGTGTTTCTTACAGCTTTAAATTTTAAAAAATGAAAAAACTTACTTTATTTTTATCCGTTACATCATTTCTTTTATTTACGAATTGTACAAAAGAAATTGAGTTCGATGCCCAAGATATTGCACCACGAATTGTGGTCAATAGTCTTTTTACAAATGACTCTTTATGGACTGCCAATATTAGTCGAAGTGTTGGCGTTTTAGAAACAACGAGCTATACGAGTATTG
>Ga0257120_1000239_pt1 | contig 43845 bp, 39 predicted proteins | sample SI106_10metaG_FD_190153 | JGI IMG/M metagenome (GOLD analysis project Ga0257120, IMG submission 190153) | Marine microbial communities from Saanich Inlet, British Columbia, Canada - SI106_10 | ecosystem: Environmental > Aquatic > Marine > Inlet | place: Canada: British Columbia | collected...
ATTGAAAAAGTTAAATTGTTTCCACTCAGGTCCTATTTCTTTGATAAACTTAGGAGGTCCGTCAAAAGTTTCATAATACTCTTTTTCATCCTCTGTGATTATTAATTCTTTTTGATATACTTCATCGCTATCGTGTATTGAAATCATTCCTCCGGGTTTAACTAACTTAGAGTACATATTGAAATCTTTTTTAACATCTTCGTAGGAGTGTCCTGCATCTATATGTAAAAAATCAATTTCTATTTCTTGTTTTACAAAATAATTATAATATGCTGTTTCGGTTGTCTCGTTAATGAACCTAGGAACAAATTGGTATCTAAAGAAAGAGTCTTCGTGTAAGTAGTCTATCTTTCCGCCTATTCCGTTAGCTGCATCGACAAGGTATGTAACGCCGATATCACCGTGATTGTAGTCATTGTTACCTTCAAATATACCTTGACTATGAAGGTCCAGTCTAGCCTGTGTTAATATTCTAGGGACAAATCCTCCTCCTGAGCCTAAGCATACTAATGTCTTATATCTCATCATCTGAACAATGCTGTATAAGAGTAATCCATCTCCTAAATTATAATCTGTTGCACCATGTGTCCACCTATAAGGAACCTTATTAAATTCCGTGTACTCTTTTCCGTTACCGTCAATCTTTTTAACTGGATTGTTGGTTATAAGCTGTCTTATGTATTCTCTATCTAGTATCGACATTATGGTTTCTCAATTATATCTAAATACAAATTAGGAAAATTAATGCAATTAGACAACAATTTTACCTCCTCATTGTAATTTTGGTCTCCTAAATTCTTTTTAATCCAAGATTTTAACGGTCCATAGTGTTTAAAATATAGTCCAGAATCATTCATAGTCCATATTCCTTTATCGTGATCTTCTCCCCATTCCCACTTTTTACAGTCCCAATTAGTAGAGAGTATACTTTTGTACTCTATATTTTTTTTATCAAGTAAGTGTTTTAAAAGAAGTTGTTCAGCAAATATTAGGTATTGTGAATGTGGAACTTTCATTTTAGTAAACTCTTCCATAAATTTTAAGCTCATATTAGCGTACTCCTTTGTAAACTTAGGGTCTGGTAAATTTAGAAAACTAACATTAACTGATTCTGTTTTCCATCTTGCTCGGTAAGAAAGTTGTTGGATGTATGGATCTATAGCTGTCGGGTAGTATCCTTTTCCAACTTCAAAGTTACATACGTATACTTTATTTAAATCTAAGTATTCTTTAATGGGTTTAAATACTAATGTATCGTTGTCCATTATTATTACAGGTACTGTTTGTTTAGCTAGTATTTCTAATTTACTAGCTGCCCAAAATACCTTAGTGTTAATGTTTCGTGTTGGTTTGTATAAGGATATTTCATCCCAAAAGTGATGGACGTTTAACTCATGAAGTAAATCACGTGTCATTGAATCAGTATAAAGTACACAAGTGTCTTCTGGTTGATTCCTTTTCCATAGTCTAACTGAAGCTAAAAGTAGTAGTATATTAAGCTTACTGTAGAACTCTCGATTACCATCGATATTTTCTAAAACCCAAATTATTCTCAAAACTTATTTTTTTTACTCCCTTAGAAATTCGTATCTGCAGGATTAATGTGCGTAGTTGTAAAGTATGCGTGAAACTCTACTACTGCTGTATGATCTGTATCTATTAATGTTAATGTGGATGAATTACTTAATAATGTTCCGCCTCCATTTATTGCGGTTCTCCATGAGTGAAATACGTATGGATAAGATGTTTCTGCTACTGCTGTTAAAGAGTATGAACTGATTAATACGTTCTTAGCTGCAAATGAAGCTGCTGATAGTACCGTGTAGGGAGCTGTAAGTTTAACTGTTCCACCTGTTCCTGCGAAGAAAGCGCCATAAAAAATTGCTGAATTTGGTGCAAATTCGGATACTGCAAATGGTGCTGAATTAGTTGGATAGAAGTCTTGTACAGCTACAGAGAGTCTACGCTCTTGTAGTGATGAAGAAATTCCGTTTGACCAAGTCTCAAAAGTATCAAATGAGATATTATTCGCTCCGTAGGTGTATACTGCCATGTTACTTCACTGTTTCTATTTTATCTTCAGGTAACCATTGTGTTAGTTCTTTCAGTGCGTGTCTGTAGCAGAACCCATATAGGTCACCTGCTAAACTGCCATCAATTACTTCTGCAGTCTCCACCTTTACTCCCACTCTTACTTTTTCTGTTTTAACTACCTTTCGATACTTAATTACTTCTTCTCCTTGCTCATCAAAACTCACATATGGAGCGTCTGTTTCAACTTCCTGTACTTCGTAGAGCGGTACTTCAATTTCTTTAATTGAGACTAACGGTGCTTTTAAATGGTTTGGAAGTAATACTTCTTTACCGTCACTTATATCGTCTTCAAAATAAAGAACTCTTTCCTGTACTAGCCCGATTGCGTTTTTCCTTTCTTCACTTAGATACGTTCTGTTAAAACGTATTGCATGATCTCTATCGAGCCAATATGTTAATTGAAACCTTACTTCACTTGTAACTTTATTGTATGAAAGACTCTCTATACGTGTATACACTTCATGAGATGGTCCTTCACTTGTTTCCAAGTCTACATTTAATACGAAACCCATTTTTTATTGTTTTTATTTATTCTCTAATTCTTTCACTTTAGCTGAAAGTTCTTTTACTGCTTGGATAAGGATTGCTGTTAGTTTGTCATATTTAACTGCTTTGTATCCATTTTCTCTAGAAGCAACTAACTCCGGTGCAATTTCTTCAATTTCTTGAGCTACTACTCCAATGTCATGACCTTCAAAAGTATCTTGATTATTATTCCAATCAAATTCATATCCACCAATTTGCTCTATCTTCAATAATGCATCTGGTATTGGTTTAATATTGTCTTTTAATCTTCTATCTGAAGAAGAATATGCAACTATATCTCCTGTAGCGGTTACACTAGAGAAGTTAACAGCTGAGCTAGTATTGGTAGCTTGGTTAGAAGTGTATGTTGTGTACCCCTCTGTTCCATGATCTCCCCAACCGTGTGCTGTATCTGCTTTAGTTCCTTGTGCTGAAGTAGCATATGCTGATGCTGCCGTTGTTGCTGCTGAACCTAAGCCTAGGTTTGTTCTAGCTGTACCTGCATTAGTTAAGTCTGATAAATTACTTGCTTTAGCTAATTTGGTACCTACTACTGATGTCAGTGCAACTACATCGCTATCTCCATTTGCTATAGAAGCAGATATCTCTGATAATGTATCAAATGCTGCTGGAGCACCGCCTATAATATCTGATACCTCTCTTATTACGAAAGCTGTAGTAGCTATTTTAGTAGAATTATCGTTATCTGCTGGTGTTGTGCTGACTGGTGTTCCGGTAAATGTAGGTGAAGCAAACATTGTTGCTTTACTCTCATTTGTTACATTACCCAATCCTACATCTGCTTTAACAAGAGATACTACACCAGTTTTACCTGCTACACTATCTACTACGTTCACTTGTGCATTTTCTTCTATTGTTCCAAGTTTAGTACTTGCAGCATTACTATAGCTAATTTTAGCTGTGTTTGCAGTAATTGCTGATGCTTGACCAGAAGTTATTCCAGTTTTAGCAGTATTTGCAGTAATAGCTGAAGCTTGTGCACTGCTTATAGTTGTTGTTGAACTTGCTAAATAATCAGATGAGTCAAAAGCTTTAACTTGTGCTAAGTTTTCTACTTCTGAGTCCATTAGTGCACCTGCAGCAGTTACGTTAACAGTATCGGTTACATCTGCATTTTCTTCTATTGTAGCTAATTTAGTACTTGCAGCACTGTTATAGCTAATCTTAGCAGTATTTGCTGTTATTGCAGATGCTTGACCAGAAGTGATTCCAGTTTTAGCACTGTTTGCTGTTATTGCTGATGCTTGACTAGAAGTGATTCCAGTTTTAGCACTGTTTGCTGTTATTGCTGATGCTTGAGATGATGTAATTCCTACCTTAGCGTTGTTAGCAGCAATATCAGAAGCCTGTTGAGATGATATTCCTGTCTTTGCTGAGTTAGTTACTATAGCAGATGCTTGAGCTCCGCTAATTGTAGTAGGTTGATTTTGAATTGACGCATAATCTATTTGAGCTGATCCACTAACCACTCCTGCTGGAAGTACAAAATCTGTAGAGTACTTTTCAACTCCTTCTTGGAAGTGAGCTGAGCCAGTGTCTAATGTTATGCTTCTGCTAGTTACAATAGTTCCTCCACCAGATAAACCTTGCCCACTTCCTATAGTTATAGTTGAGTGGTCAATATGTTCGTTTGCTACGAAGTTAGTTGCAGCATCATGGTCAATTTGTATTGATCCAGATACTAATGATGGTTTGTTGTTGACGTTTGCATATGCTACAGAATCAGCTTGTATGTCTCCATCGAATGTTCCGGTGAAGGAACCGCTGAAAGACCCTGTGGCTTGGGCGTTAGTCATTAAAGGGCTATCTATTCTCATCTCTTACTTAATTTTGGCTTTATAATAAATATATCACTGTCGGTTAAACTGTCTATTTTTTTACAACTACTTTTCCGGTAAAATTAGAGTCAAATGTTAATTCTACTGTACCGCTGTTTGTTGCTTTTATTTCTCCTGGTAAAACCTGTACTTTGTCTGTATCGTAGACCTGTACTACTGGATAGTCCTCGTTTAATCCATGGTTTATGGTGTATTGAGTATTTCCAGATATATTTTCTTCGTATCTTGTTAAATTATCTATTTGTGCTGAGCCAGATATTAATCCAGTTGGTATACTACTAAAGTTATTATAGTTTAGGTAGTAAGTACCACTTTGGTTGTTTAATAAGTCTGTGTTGAGATTAGTCAATCCTGAGCCGTCTCCAAGAAAGGAGGCTGCTGTAACTGTTGTAGTTACTGTTAAGTCGTTAAGGTTAGCAGATGAACCACTAACTATTAGTTTTTTCCAATTCGGCATTTAACTTAATATTACGGTTGGTTACACAAGTGCCCACTTCCTCTTACGAGGCCGATAATAGCTTTAATATAAATAGTCTAAATTAATATAAGAAGTTTTTCTTAAGTATTAAACTATTTTTCTTTTAATTTTGCTAACTTAATCCAGACATTAGAAAACGTTTCAAACTCTGCTCCTGTATAGGAAGCTGATCTTAATTTAGTCAATACAAAATTGATTTCCGTTTCTGTGAGTGTATTAATTTGAACTCCTTGAATCTGCTGAATGTCAGATATGGGTTCTTGTTTTGTTAAAACCTTTCCTTTTGTAACTAATCCCATTTTATTTAATAGTTGTTTAAGCATATATAAAGACTGTACCTGAATCTATCTTAACGTTTCCGTTTTTCTGATATTCCGGTATGTCTGTATGTCCTGCATCAATGTCTACTACTGCACCTGCATAAGCATCTGGTGTAGCGCTTGCTGCATTATGTGCTAATGAACCAGTATAACCGAATCTAGCAGCAGTATCATTGTAGATGAAAGCGTGACCTTGGCCATTTCCTTCGTCTATTACAATACCACCTTGATCAGGTGCTCCTGAGCCAGAGTTTAATAGTATGAATTTATCCTCAACTAAGAGGTTTGTTGTATTTATAGCAGTTACATCTCCTTCTACTACTAAATCACCTGTAATGGTTAATCCAGCAAACTGTGGAGAAGAACTTTGTTGTAATGTCGGAACATTAATATTAGTTCCGTTAATTTTTATTTGACCTTGTGCATCTCCTGCAATTGAAGAAGATACTAACTCTGATGGTTTATTAGATATAAAGTTCCATCCTGTAGAACCTGATACTATGTGTCCACCTTTAGCTACTACGATATTACCTGAAGTTGATGAATCAAATGTTACTGTAGCAGTATTGTCGCTGCTTAATGTAACAGATGAAGGTATTATAAGTGTGTCGGTATCATCATAAACTGTAACAGTAACGTTCTTACTGTTGAAGTTATGGTTAACAGCTACTGATGTTTGACTAACAAAGGCGTTAGCTACGGTAGCAACCATTGCAACGTTTATATTAGTTAGACCGGATCCGTCTCCAGATACTGATGTTGCATCAATGTCGTTAGCATAAATGTTATCCCATCTTTTAGTTGATGATCCTAAGTCATACGCATTATTGGCTGCTGGTATTACGTTAGATACTACTTCCGCCCCTAAATTAACTGTATCACTTGAAGCATCGCCTAATGTGATGTTACCTCCTAAATTAATGTCTCCGCTTATATTAGCATCTCCGGATAATTGTAGATTAGATCCACTTATATCTCCTAGAACATTAACTTCTTGATCAATTTTAAGGTTTAATAGTTCTGCTTGTGAACCACTAACAATTACTTTTTTCCAACCTGCCATGTCGTATATAATATTTTAATTTTATATTGTAAAGGTGACCATAAAAAGGAATAGACGAAGGGTAAATCCCTTCGCCTTATCCAATTTAATTATTTATACGTAGATGTAGATTTCATCTGAAGAATCTAACTTCATATTTCCTCTCTGTGCGTATTCAGCGTCTGTAATATCATGAGCTGCATTGTTTTGATCTACTACTAAAGCAACATATGCTTCAGAGTTAGCTGTTAAAGCTGTTTTTGAATCAACCGATTGGTTAACTCCGAAACGACCATCGCCAGCATCAAAGATAAATCCATGCCCAACTCCATTACCTTCATCGATAATAAATCCACCTTCATCTGGATCTGCTGATCCTGAGTTAAGTAAGATAAATTTGTCAGTGATTGCTGTGTTAGTTGTACTAAGGTAAGTCATGTCTCCAGAAACTGTTAAGTTTCCAGTGATTACTGAATTTCCGTTAACTGTTAAGCCACCAAAAGTAACATCGTCTACTGCATTAAGACCTAAATCTACATCTGCATTAACTCCGTTAAGTGTTGATCTCATAGTACCCTGGTTAGGTGAACTAAATGCTGAAGCTGAAACGAATCCTGCTCCTTGAGATACATTAATTGCTACACTGTTGTTAGATACTACTGCATCTAATCCTGCTCCTCCACCGAAAGTTAAAGTCTCACCACCATTGATAGTGTCAGTTCCTGAATCTCCTGCTAATCCAAAAGATGTTGCAATTGATACTTCAGAAGCTGCTGTTAAGCGACCTTGTGCATCTACTGTGAAAGTAGGAATAGCTGTAGTTGAACCATATGCTCCTGATGTTACTGCTGTATGAGCTAATTTGTCTGCTGTTACTGCATTATCAGCAATTTTTGCTGTTGATACTGCACCTGCTCCAATCTTAGTGTTTGTAATTGCACCTGCTCCAATAGAAGCTTCAACAATTGCACCTGTTGCTAAGTGTTCTGAATCAATAGAATCATCTGCTATTTTAGATCCATCTACTGCATCAGCTCCAATCTTAGCACCTGTAACAGCACCTGCTGCTAATTTACCAGTTGTTACTGCTAAGTCAGCGATTTTAGCTGTTGCTACTGCTCCATCTGCAATTTTTGCTGATGTTACTGCTGCTGTATCGATTGCTGCTGTATCTACTGCTAAAGCATCTAAATGCTCTGATCCGATTGATCCATCTGCAATTTTAGATCCATCTACTGCATCTGCTGCAATTTTAGCTCCGATTACTGCTCCTGTAGCAATTTTAGCTGCGACGATACCGCCGTCTTTTACTCTTACAGCTCCGGTTCCGTCTGCTGCTGATAATTCAATAGAAGCTCCATCTACTGTTACTTCTAATTCATCTGCATTAGCTGTGATACCATCACCACCTACTACATTTAAAGTCACATCACCTGTTGATCCATCTGGTGTTGTTAGACCTGCTCCAGCTACTACTGATGTGATATCACCTACTAAATCCGCATCGATTGTAATAGTTCCTGCTACATCATTATAGGTTGCGGTAATATTATTACCACCTACGATAGCTGCTCCTACTACATCCTGAACATCCTCAGAAAAATCGGTTACGTCTCTAGCTACTACTTGAGTAGATCCAGATACTAGTGCTGGTTTGTTAGCTACATTTGCGTACTCTACGCTTGCTGCTGCTACATTTGTTAATGAGGCGCCATTTCCTGCGAATGTACCATTAAATGAACCAGATAAGACTACTCCAGAATCTCCTTCTGCAAGGAAATTAGAATCATTTACTAGTTGACTTACGGAACTCCCGGAGACGACGACCTTTTTCCATTCTGCCATAATTGTTTAGAATTTAAATTGGTTAAGATTAATATTAATTGTTATTGATAATAAATAGACTCGTTTTTATTAAACTCCAAAGTAAAAGTGTCCATCTGAACCGAAATATATTCCACCGGATACTGGGTTAGGAACGCTTGATTGAGATGCTATTGTTAGTACACCACTTTTGGATACTTTGAAGACTTCAATAGAAGCCGAGGTTACGTTGAAAGGTTCCGAAGAACCGTTATAATCTAATGTTAATGACCCAGTAATCTGTAGATCATTAGTTGTACTGTATATTGATCCAGTAGCAGTAAAGATACCAGAGTCTAATAAGTTAGTAATTGCGTTTGTAAAATGTGCGGAGCCTGTATCTAATGTAATAGCTACTGATCCACTTGTTCCTCCTCCGGTTAATCCAGTTCCTGCTATTACTGCTGTTATATCTCCACTTCCAGATACACCGCCTCCTCCAAAGCCGGAAAATTCAGACCATGAAACTGTAGGGGCAAATGTACTAATGTAATTTTGTGGAGTAATAGTAGCTTGGTAAGTAGAACTAGCACTTTCAACCCAAACTATTTGACCTTCAGATACTCTAGCAAGCGGAATGTCTGCTAATTCGGTATACTGGGCTACTGTATAGAATGCTCCTTTAATGAACTCTATATCAGCCAGCGCTGTTCCAGATCCGGTAGCGAGGGGTGTTAATTCTAATTTATTTCCAAAAAATGGCATACTTCTGTTTTATTTTTAAACTGGTGCTGATCCAGATTCTGCTGTTAATCTTGCTTCATATGATAATGAGGTGTTAGTACTTGTTCGTCCTAATACAAACCAATCATCATATCCTTCATGAGCTGAGCTCAAGGTAATTTTATTTATTTTAGCTCCGTTAATAGTATTAGCAAAACCTCCTGCATCATTTATATTTAATACATAATCTCCATCATCTGATCCTCCGAATGAAAATGCTATATCAGTTGGTATACCTGACATATCTGATCCACTAGGGTAAATAAATAATAATTGATCAGCGACTGTTCCTGTTCCTGAGAAGCTTCCTATATTTTCTATTATTTCAGAAGGAGATGATCCGCTTGCGATTGCTCTTCTAGTCATTACTCCTCCTCCAACTGTAATACTTGAATCTCCTAGACTTCCATTAATCAACTTATAAATAGGTGAAGAAGTATCTGCTGTTAAAGCAGTAACTTTAGGAGGTGTTTCTGAGTTTGTTGATGCGATTCCCATTATGCCATTATAATTAGCATTACCTAGAGTACCGCCACCAGTTCTGGTAGAAGAATAAATGTAAAGTTCACCAAAGTCTGCTGCTCTAACTACCTCTAGTATATCTGTATCGCTTCCTTGTTTACTAAATGAATCTGTTACAGTTGCAGTAATTGAATACTGACCAGCTATTATGCTTTGATTAGCAACTAAATCCCAAGAGGAAGAAGCTGCATTTTTTGCTACAGGATTTACTAATCCAGAACCTGCTCCAGATAATTGTAAACTGTAAGGGGTATCTGATTCACTATCTGATATTGCTATTGTAGCAATCGTAGTACCAGATGTTGCTTGATCTGTATTTAAACCTATTGGTGTTATATTAACTGTAGGAGCAGCATTTTCTGTAACAGTAATATTTAAATTACCTGTTCCTGTATTGCCGTATTGATCACCGTAAGTAATAGTAGTATTAATTATATCTCCTGATACAATCGACGAACCACTAATATTTTGAGCTAAAGAAAGATACCCTTGAGGAGTAACATTTATAACTGGATTGGATGAACTAAATGATTGTACAGTTGCATTTTTATATTTAGGATTATAATTTACTCCTAAATCTACTCTAGTACCAGAAGGAATACCATTAGGGTTAGTTACAATGTCACTTCCTGCTAAAGCAGATTCTATTATATACGGTGTACCGTTCTGTGTTAAGGTTCCAGAAGGTGCTTGTAATATATTAATAGAGAATTGATATGCACTGCTTCCATATCCTGTAACATCTGCAACAGAAATATCAAATTGATAAGTACCTGCTGGTAGATCTTGAGTAGGTTGAATAAGGAATGCATTTCCTGATCTAGTAGATGTAATTAGGGCAGGGTCATAGTTGATAGGAGCTAATACAAAAGAGTTATAATCAATAGTATCACCTTCTCTATCATTAAATGTAACTGTTGCAATACTATTACCAGGTCTTGCCCCGTTAGTGTTTAAGTTAGAGTTATTTGGGTTAAAGAATACTATTGGCCCTTGATTATCTGTTACCGATACTGCAAAGTTAGAGGTTGTATGAGTGCCAAAACTATTAGTTGCGGTTACAGTGCCGTTTATTGAACTGCCTATTGAATCAGATGATCCTGCTATATCTCTATCAAGGAATAAGTATCCTTGAGAATTAATACTAAAGTCTGCTGCTGACGATGATACATTCCAGGTTACGCTTTGATTAGAAGTAAACCTAGTAGCATTACTTCCGTAACCTTCTCCATCATCATATACCTTTCCTCCTGCTAATGCAGATTCCAATACATAAAATTGAGAACCTCCGGATATAGAAGGTGCTGGATCGTCTGTAATAGGTATAGTTATAGTAGCTGGTAAAGATTCTATGTTATATGCATCTTTTACCTTTACTTCATATTCGTATTTATTTATTTTATCGCTATTAATAAAGACTCCTGATTTTCTTATTACGTTTCCGCTTGAATTCGATTGGAAAGGATTTTCATGAGGGTCTAACTGGCCTCCGCCTGTGTAAGTACCTGGGCTTACTAGCACATTATCTAAATAAGCACCGATTTGATTAAATGTAGTAAAGTTTATTGTATCTCCTTCCGTATCTGAAGCTGATATTGTATCTACTGATGCTCCATTACTAGAGTTTTCTGAGATTGAATTTAATGTCTGGCTAGCAATAGTAGGAGTCTTATTATCTAATACTTGTACCTGTATAGTCATAGTATTTATCGCTAAGAAATCATCTCCTGCTTGGTAGTGTTCATCAGATGCTGTAATTGCCATCAAATAGTTAGTCTTAGTTTCATAATCTAATGAACTAGTTACTTGATCTAACCTAATATAGTTACCTACTTGAGTTAAATTAAAATGTCCTGATGTGTCTTGTTGTAAGCCTACTGTAATACTATCTGCTTCTGTATCAGAAAGGTATACTCTGTATAAATCGTTAGTAGCTCCGTTTGCTTCTGTTCTTGGTAATGTTACACCATTAATCACCATACCGTTTACAGAATCTTTTCTAAATTTAGGAGCAGTATTTCTTATTGATGTAATATATATGTCGGTAGTAGCAGATGAATTAAAAGTATCCACAACTTTTACTTCTACTTTATGTGCTAAAGTACCATCACCTCTATCGTCTGTGTTGAATGTACCTGTAGTAGGTATTGAGTTAAGTATTATTTGACCGTTAGACTGTATGTTGACTAAATTATCAGTATATGTATCTCCTTTACTAAAAGTTAAAGCTTGTCCTTCAGGATCAGTTGCAGTTAACGTACCTATTAGGTAACTACCGTTGTTAGTAAATTCTGGTACTGAGAAATTAGCACTATTAGTAAATGAAGGTCCTGAGTTAGGATAAAATACAGCGTCGAGAAATTCAGTTACTGTTGATGTCCCTGGATTTACGCTGTCTGTGAATAAAGCTCCTAATTTATCGTTAGATATAATTCTAGATCCGTCAAACGAAGTACTTCCTCCTCCAGAACTTGTTATATTTAATATTCTATAATCGAATGATGCAGAATCTAGGGTGTTAGATGCTGTATATGCATTTAATGCGCTAATATCTGTAGGCGTAAAACTAGAACTAGGAATAGTAATTGTATTCCCACTAGAAATAGTTAATTGATCGCCAACTATAGATATAGTTTGTGAATCTGTTTCAGATGTTAGGTAAGATCCTGTAGCTGCTTCTAAATCATCTAATCTAGAGTCTAATGCTGTTTCTAAGTTAACTAATTGCTGGTCAGTAGCAAATGCTGCATCTAATGACGATGAAAAACCCTGTAGTGCAGAGATATCTGTTGCAATAGATGAAGATGCATTAGTAAATGAGCCGGATATATCTGTAGCTAGTTGTGCTGATGATGATATTAGTGTTGGCTTGTTTGTAATGTTATCAAAGTCGGTAGATATACTACTTATTGAACTAGCTAAGGATGAGGATAGGGATGTTACGGATGCTTCTGTTGCTAAAGAACTACCGTCTAATACTAGGTTTCCATCAATAGCTACTGATCCTGTAAAGCTATGAATATCGTCTGCTGTGTTACCGAACTTAGAAGATCCGCTTTCAAATAAAATGGATGCAGAAATTACCTCAGAATGGTATGCCTGCGCTGAGACAACACCATCTACAGTTAAATTACCTGTAATAGTCTGAGATCCTGATAGATTTAATGACCCTGTTAAGTAACCGGAGTCCTCTAAATTAGGATTTATCTGTTTCCACTGTATTAATGCCATTTACGATGTAAATTTACCGGATACGGAGTATTCATCAGATGTCGATGGTTCGTACCCTAATCCGCTGTTAAATGTAATTACTATATCACTGCCTGCTTGTAGTACTGATGTGATTGCATCACTTTCTACAATAAGACCGTTTATAAATATCTTAAAATTAGCTACTTCCAAGGCTGGAAAGCCAGCTGGTGGTATTGCTATAGTAACCCCTTGCATAGTTACGGTTAAATTAGGACTGTCTACTACAACAGTCTTGTTGTTACTGGTAAAGATCCTCTCTAGAGTAACATATTCTTTTTGTTCTGCTGTCATTGATTCTTCAATTGTTGTTATACTTAGTGACTGTCCGGCTCTATCATAGAACTTAGTGCCTGTTTGACCGCTTTTTTGATTAGCTTGTTTAATTCTGTCTATATTTCCCATATCAGATACTGTTTCTAATCCAAATTGTACTTTAGACTTAGAAAAGAACTTTGTACTCCCTTGAAGTGCTGTATTAATAGCATCTGGTATGATATGTCCTAACAAAGCTATTGTAAAGCTTGTTTTAATTGTTCTGTCTTGTCCTTGTACTAGTTCTGTTGTTGTTTGGTAGTCTTTTATTGTTGCTCTAAAGTTAAATTTGTTTGGATCTCCCCAATACGAATCAGAAGCATAGTTTATAGCTTCTATTATCTTATTCATTTGCTCTATATAAGATGTAAACACTATACATGAGTAAGTAAGGTTAACAAAGTCAGGAACTACCACTCCTTGGTACTCTTTTGTCTGCTCTCTGTTGTTTAAAAGTGAGAATCGACTATATTGGTTAAGTTTAGAGTATTTCTTTTCAAATATCCCAAAATTATTAGGGTTATTAGCGTCCATCTTATTAGATAGGTTCCTATTCTTCTCTAAACTGTCTCTTTTTAACATTAATAGAGGAGTTAACACTTTACCGTTCTTATCTCTATAGTATCCGTCTTTCTGTACCGATTTCCATCTTTCAGGTGAACCATATAGTATGGGAACCTTCTTTTGTAAGCTATTTTGAACTACTGAGAGTTTTATTACGTTTTCAAAGTAGTAAAATATAGCCTCATCTATGTCTCTTATGCCAATACTAAACTTAGCTGTATCATCAGCTTTAACAGTACGCTGTAATTCACGTTTCTTTCTATTAGTAGCGAAAGACTGTGAACCTTTTATTAAAGGGTCTACTGTCTCCTCTGATAGTTGTTGCTGTGACTTAGGTGTTGGTTTATTAACGGCCATAATACTCTATTCCTGTTGCTTCTCTTCTTGTTAAGTGACAATCTACTATAATAGATACAGAAGAACCAAAGTTCTGTCCATAATCAGTTAAGTTGTAGCTCTTATCTCTACCTAAGAATAGTTGGTTCTCTCCTACTTTATCTACTTGGTAGTAATCTTCTGACCATACCACTATATCCCCTACCTCAGGTACGGTCTGTATATCTTCTAAGTCTCTTCTAAGGAAAGCAAAGGATACATCTCTACCTAAATCAGGTCCAAACTCATCTACCGTTACTACTTGATCTCCTCTTGTAATTAAACAGTTGAGTTTAGTAGGTTCTAAGTAGGTCTTATCTAAAGCTTCACCGTAGATGTTAGCTTCTGTATCATCTAATGATATTTTATAGTATAGAATCTCTTGTTCAACGACATCGCTTAATAGTTCCCTATTAATTCCCACTAGTAAATCAAAATCTCTATTACTTCCGAATATCATTTCTCTTCTATTGTCTGTTCCCCTACCTCTACTGAGATTATATTAGTGTATTTCTTAGTAGCATTGTCTCTAAACGATGTGTATGCTTCTATTCCTTCTTTTTGACTAATTAACTTAACTTTATATGTAGCTATATTAGCTTCTTGGTCTTGATTAGCTACAGTTACTGTTGTAACGCCCGGTAATGCTCTTAAAGCATCGTCATAGCCTTCAGCTCCCTCTTCACCGTAGGTTACTTTAACCATTGCTTCAAAGGTCCTGTAATTTATCTCTAATATTAAATCTATTAACTTCATTAACCTATATAGATTAAATTTGGGACGCCTGTAAGTGCGTCATTTATGTACTTTGTCTGAGTAGCTTGCATTTCTAATTGATTACTTAATGAAGCTGTCTGTAATATCTGTTTTAAGTCTTCTATTAATGTAGACTTTTCTGTTCTTGCATCTGCTAACAAGTCTGCTTGATTTAAAGTTGCTTCTGAGCCTGGTACTGGTACTGTTTGGTACTTTCCTCTTACATAAGCTAGTGTTTCCTTGCTTACTGCTGCTGCATACTTATATATCCACTGTCTTCCTATAGAATTAATGTCAGCATATACTGGGTTTTCAGTTGGAACGTTAGACATGTTAGTGACTATATTAGAACCTCCTTGACTACCGCCAACTCCACCTGAAGCATCTGCTGATGCAGATACGTTTAATCCATCGTCAACATATCTCTTCTCTTCCTCTAGATAGTATTCGAATCTTAGTTTTCCTGCTGCTTTTGGTATAGGAAATATCTTTAATTTGTTATTTACTATTTCAAACGTAAAAGCTGACTTCCTAACTGCATCATTAAACTCAATACCCTGTGTTTTAAGTAAATCAAAAGAAACCGGCATCAACATAAAGTTAATTCCCGGACTAAACTTACCAAAGTCAAAAGTATCCATCAGTCCCTGTGCAGAAGTACCAGAACCTGCAAAAGGATCAAAATACCTTGTTATTGCTGGTGGTGCTTCATAGAATACTCTTCTTATATCAGCAACTCCACTGTTAGGCAGTGTATTAACGAATGCCTGTAAGTCATAATCTTGTTGTCCTGCTACTAAAGGTAATGAACCTGTGTACATTGTAGTGGTACCCCCAACTCCAGCTTCCATTCCATACATTTTAGACGTTCTAATCATCTCATTTAAGGATGGACGAATTAAAGTAGTATTAACAGCACTTGCTGTAGAACCTCCAGATAGAGATCCGAAATTTTGTGATGCTAAGCTTTGGAATACCTCTGCTCCATACGCTGTTACTGCTTCTTCGAATGCTGCAAAAAAGTTTCCACATTCTAACTCTACATCCATCATAGGGTAACCTAACTTCTTAGCACAGAATGTTGCTACTTTAGGAGCTTCTGCTTGAAATACAAGATCACTGTCGTAAAATCCAAAAGGAGTTGGGTTAGATGCTTCGTCAAACGTGCATGAGCCGTTCCATATTGATACTGCTGCCATATATGAATAGTTTACTTATAAATAGTGGTTAATCTCTGAAGGTATTATAAACCCTAAGTACTGGTGCTACTATTTCATGTCTGTGATTAGTTTCTAAAGAAGCTGTTTTAAATCCTTCTACGTTTTCTTCTATCCTACTAAGGAAAGAAAATCCAGTTTCACGTTTATCTTTGAGGTCTATTTGAGCCATATCTCCACAGATCACCATTTTAGATCCTTTACCAAGCCTTCCTATAACTGTCTCCATTTGATTATGAGTTACATTTTGTGCTTCATCTACTATTACAAATGAATTTAAAAAGGTTCTTCCTCTTAAAAAAGCAAAAGGAACTATCTCTATAATTCCATCATCAAGAAGTTTTTGAATCTTTTCCTTATTATATAGCATATGTAGATTATGATATATTGGTGCTAACCAAGGGTCCATTTTTTCTCTTATATCTCCTGGTAAAAAGCCTATATCTTCTTTAGACACAGTCGGTCTTGTTATAATAACCTTCTCTACTTGCTTTGTAAATAGCATATCTAATGCTACTTGGGTTGCTACGAGAGTTTTACCTGATCCAGCCATTCCTTTGACGACTGTTATAGGTGATTCTATTATTTTAGCTTTCGCTAATTTTTGTTCATCATTTAGTTGAACGTTAAACTTAATCGGTCTTTTGGGTCTTCTCTTTTGTGAAAACACCTCATCGGTGTGATGCTTTGAAGGCATATATAATAACGTTTTTAGTTTGTTATAATAAATAGGACATAAAAAAAGAGGCCCGAAGGCCTCTCTTAATATTAAATCTAAAGTTAGATTATATCTGAGCTAAATCAGATACAAAAATCTTACCGTAGAATTCTGGACGAATCATTTTCTTAGCGTAACGAGTCATCAAACCTTTTCTTGGTGTGAAAGATTCTGGATCGTATACTAATGGAGTCATCAATAATGGAACGTAAGGAGCATATACAGCACCTGTTTCCAAGAATTGACTACCTCTATAACCCATAAGAACGATGTTCTCAGTCATATAAGGATTCTTGTACACTTTAAAGCGGTTAGCTAAGCTACCTACTTTTTGTACACCCATTGAGAATTCCATTTGATCACCATCTGTAGCTGCAGCATATCCTGGGATAGACTCTAGTACAGTAGCAACTGTTGGAGATACTACTAAGAAATTAGCACCACCTCTTAAAGTTTTTTGGTGAATCTTGTTAGATACTTTTTGGATTTTAGTTCCTAAAGTTTGGAACCATTGACCTTGAGTATTGTAGAAATCAGAAGTACCAGTTGACCAGTTAGAACCAGTCCATACTTTATTGTTTTCTGCAGACCAGTGATCAGTAGTTCTAGCACCTAAGATCAACATATCTAAGATCTCTAAATCGATCTCCATAGAGATGTATTCAGATAACAAAGATGTTAACTCAGCCTCAGCATCAATACTGTGGTAAGCGTTAAGATCTTGTGCAAATTCTGGAGTCCATTGTGCTTTTAACTTTCTAGTCTTAGCTACAATTGCCTCAGAACTTAACTTAACGTCGATTTCTGGAATACCTAAGTTTTCTACTGCTACTGCTGATGCAGCTTCGTAGTCTCCTCTTGTATTGTCAGTTGGTTGCTTGTGGAATACTAACGGTAGTGATGCAGCAGCAGTTGCTCCTGTAGCACATAAAAATTCGATTGCATTTCCATTTACTTTAGTGTACTCGTTAAAAGTAGCAACACCAGTTAATCTAAAAGCTCTTACACCTTCTACATCAGCAGAAGCTGGTAGTGGTACAGAGATAATGTCATAATCAGCTGGTGATAGACCAACTTCGTGGTTTATTGATCCAGAAGTTGCTCCTGTAGTAATAGTTGTAGCAGATGCTACTGATGCGTCATTGATTGAGTAACCAAATTGACCTGCACCATACATACCACCGCTTACTGCGTTGTCTACAGCAATTTTGCTGTTAGCAGTTGATACGTTTCCGTATAGGTTATCTCCTTCTGCTCTTCCGTTTTTAGTATCTCCATATTTGAAGTCTAAATAGAATACTAGACCTGAAGGTAAGTTCATTGGTTGAACTGATACGAAGTCTTGTGCTACGATAGAAGAAAATACTTTTCTTACTAATGGTAGAGCAACACCTGCCCAAGTTTCACCAGCGCCAGCGCTAAAGCCAGAACCTCCTGATTGATTTACGTTAGCTTCAGCTACGATTTGTTTTGCTTGGTTTTCCAAGATCATTGCCATGCTAGTTGCATACCTCTTATCTTCGATCCCCTCTAACAAACCAGAAGCTTGCCATTTATCTGCTAATTTAGCAGAGTCAGCCATCATACTTTTGTAAGTATTCGAGCTTTCTAATAGGTTGTTAATTTCCATTTTGAAATTGTTTTGAGTTTAATTAATTATTTTATAATACCTGCAAGTTTTTGCATTCTACGAACTGTATCAGATACTTCTGAGATTACCTCTCTTGAAGCAGTTGTTCCAGTAGCTTTAGATGCAAGCCCTTTAATTTTTGATTCTGCAACGTTTCCTTTTTTCGTAGTAACTACATTTTCAGAAACTGTTTCGAATACTAACTTAACTTCTTTTACTGTTTCAGCTTTATCAAAAGCAGCAATGATGTTAACTTTTTGAGATTCAGCCAAATTGCTTGACTTGAAAATTTTGTTTACATAAAGAAGTTTAGAATTTAATAAGTTCACTTCTTGTAGGTCTACTCTCAATGTCTCAATTGTTGTTAGAGCATCTTTTAAGTCTTCCTTAAGAGTTCTGTTAATATTCTTTTCTTTAGTATCACTTTCAGCAGGAACTTCTACAGCAGTATCTTCAGTTACAGACTCGTCTTTTTCGTCTTCGTCTTTGTCTTCTGATACAACTCCTTCTAGTTCTCTTAAAAGTTCGTCAAGATCGATTTCATCGTCTTCAGCTTCTGGTTCAGCTCCTAATTCTGGTTCCATTCCTGGTTCTTCAATTGGTGCTTCGTCTCCCATGCCTTCGATATCACCGCCATCCATATCCATTCCAAGTTCCTCTTCACCGTCTCCGGCTCCAACTTCTTGAGCGATTATGTCTCTGATCATATCTTTAAACTGGTCAACAGAAAGTTTAGATAAATCTTCGTCTCCGTCGATTTCTTCTTCACCTTCTACTTCTGCTTCTGGTGCAATGTCTTCTATCTCTTCTTCACCGGCTTCAGCAGGAGCTTCGTCTTCAGATTCTTCTGAATCATCCTCTACTTCTTCTTCTTCGGTTGTGAATTCTTCCTCTATTGCTTCTTCTTTTTTATCTTCGTCGTAGTTTCCTTCTTCTATCTCTTCTTCGACTTCGTTTACTACAGCTTCATCTTTGGAATCTTTATCTTCCATTTCTTGAAGTTTTGCAGCTAACATGTCTTTAAGATGAGGAGTTAAAGTCTCTTCTAAAGCTTCTTTAGCGTTTGCAATAGCGGCTTCACGGACAGATTTTGCTTCAGCAATTGCTTGCTTGAACATTTCTTTGTTTGCCATTATTTAAAATTGTTGTGGTTTCGTATAGCTATTAGAGCTATAATGTGAAGTTATAAATAGTTTACGACACAGTATAGAGACTGTGTATTGTTCTTATAAATATATACTTTTTACAAAAAACAAGAAAACCACCTAAAATAGATGGTTAACTCTCCTGCCCGTCGGTAGCGTCCGAGGAATTATCTTACCCTATTACTCCAATGTCTGATAAGACATCTTTAATTAAGGTGTGTACTTCTTTACCTTTAACGAGAGATTTAACTGATGCAAATGCTGTAGCTCCCCAAGCAGACTTTCTAATTGAAGTAATCACTTCACCTCCGTATTGTCCTGCTAAGAAGAAAATAAATAAAGCGTAAAGTCCTTTTGTTACTGTTGGAATATACTTCTTAGTCGGCCCTACCATTACTAAGGTAAGTACCCTTTTAATTGGGGACATAAAAGCTGTTTCGTTCTTATGAGTCCAATCGTATATTGCTTTTGCTTTATCACCAACTTTTTCCCATCCTTGTTTTTTAGCAATTTTGGTAGCCATACTAGAAAGTAAATTAGCGACTGTATTAGATAAAAGTATATAACTTAGTACCCCTAAAACACCTGCAACTTCATTTGCCTGTCCATCTTGTTTTATATCTTTACCCTCAAGTTCTTTTTGGATAGCTTGAGCAAGTACTGAGAAGTTTTCCTGTTCGTGGAGGGTATCTTCAAGTATTATATTTGCTAATTTCATACTTTAGAATTAGTTATTATGCTCTTAGAATATCGTTAATGATAGCGTCTAATGTACTGTAGTTTATAGCTTGTGTTTTACCCTCTTGTAATTGTATTGGGTTCATAAAAGCTCCGTGGGTGGAAGGATTAGATACAAAATCCCAGCATACTAATTCAAAGTCTTGCTGAACTTCTAATGTTCCTTCGTTTGTTTGGTTTACTGAGCCTGTACCTCTAGATGAGATTCCAATTGTATGACCAGCTTTAATAATTTCTTTAACTATATTACCTGATGGTGTATTAAGTAGTTCAACACGTCCCATAAGGTCGTTTCCTTTCCACCATAAGTCTTTTACTATATGAGAAGCATTCTTTAAAGAGACTACAGGAGATTCAGGGTGATCAAGTTCTCCGAAAGCATTTCCGTTTTTAACAAACTCTGTTATGTATTTCTTTGCCTCTCTTTCTAAAATAGCCTTAGAATAAACTCTACCGTTTTGATTCTCTGCTACTGCTCTCTGCATTACACCTTCTACTTCGAATACTCCAGGTCTCCCTTTAGCTTCTCTAAGTATAGATTTAAACGGTGTAACATTTAATAGTAATTGTTGCATGTTCTAGATATTTGGTGTATATACTGTTTGTTTAGGCTGTTCTTCTATTTCTGTTTCACCTAATGGTTTTTGACCTGAGTTATGTGCGTCAATTTCTGCTTGAGATACTGTACGTACTTTAGGTAGTTCTGTTTTATTTAAGAACCCTCTTTTAGTAACTGGTCTAAGGTCTTTTTTAAATGCTGCTTCTAAAGAAGGTGCTATAAATGCTCCTATCTTTAATCCTTCTCCATTTGTAAAATCCGCTGTCTTAGCGAATGTTTTAGCTATCTTCTCACCAATCTTATCATAAAAAGATTCTACCTCTGTTACAATATTTTCCAGGTCATGTACGACTGATTTCACGCCGCTAAAGTCAGCATAAGTCTCTCCCCAACCAGATAGTTCAGCTGTTGCTGCTTCATTCAATACTTGCTCTTCTAATACTTTAGAGATTATTGCTTTTAGGTTGCTTTTAACCATTGCTTCATTCTTTCCGGAGGCTTTCTTAATAGCCTTATCTTTTGCTGCCATATAATCATCTTTGTCAACGTCTCCGTCTCCATCATGATCTTTACCTTTCTTTTCGTCTAGTTCTTCTTCTCTTAGTTTGTGCCATCCTGTATTATCACAATGGTCACATCCTGAGCCGTCGCATTCTGGGCATATATCTTCTGGGTCTGGTCCAACAGATTCTGCTAAAGACTCTTCTAATTTTTGATCTATATAAGATACTACATCTGATTTAGCATGAGGAATCATTCCAGGTTCTGTCATAGGACCTTCTTTCCATTGCCCAAAGGCTATGATTAATTTGTCTACTGCTTTATCGAAATCAGGGCCCATAGATTCAACATATCCTCCAGTTTCATAATCATTCTCTGTTACGATCTTTCCACCTTGGGTTTTCTTACGTCTTCCTTCTTGTAGTCTTTCTGATCTACGTACATATCCTTCTTCTGCTTCTCTTACTGGGAATACTCCTTCGAATAGGTCAGATAAAGATTGTTTTAATGCGGCTCTAAATTTCTTTAGGTATTCTAATGCTTCTTCTTTATTCCCTGCTTCTACAGAATCAATCATATAAGATAGACTTTCTCCTTCTCTATGGTAATTTACATCTTCAAAAGAACTAAAAAGTTTTTCTAGTTTATCTAATGGAGTATTAATTCTTACTTTAAGTCCTGCTTTCATCATTCCTTCGTAATCGAAGTTTGAAGAAAAATGGTCTCCTAATTTATAAGGTGTAATTTCATCTCCCTTACCGTAGTTTTTAATATTGTCCATCTCTTCATCAGACATTGCTTCTCCTATACTGTCTCTGTTAATATCCTCAAACTCATTATAGTTCATCCAAATATCTTGCTCATCACTACAGTCAATATCTCCTGAGAATATATCTTCTTTGTGAGTTCTTATGAAGCTTAATGCATCGTCTAAGTTTACTTTATATCCTTTTTCGTCTCCTGTAATAGTTAAAGCATCAATGACTTTTCTCATTGCCATCTTTCTATCGTGGTTAGAAGCTCTAACTCCATACTCTTTACCGTCGTCTCCTATTTTAGTTTGACCTGGTTCGGTTGGTATTGGTTCTGCTTCAAAAAGTTTCTTTTCTTTTATTGTTTGAATAGCTGCTTCTATTTGAGCTTCTGTGTAGCCTTCTTTTAGAGCTGCTTTCTTTAATCCATTAAATGAGTCTACATCTGCTGCGCCTCTTTTAACTTCTTTAGATTGATCGTTCTTATCTACTTTACTAGACTCACCTGATAAAAGGTTAAGGTAGTGTAGAGGGTCTTTGCGGAGGTTTTTAATAGCTAATGCTTTTGCTTTAACTACTGATTCATCTGGTGTGTCGAACTCATAAGTATCGATTCCCATGACTTTCATTTCTATTCTCATACCTCTTCTAATAGCTTCATCGGAAAAACCATAAGAGACATTATTATCGTCTTTAGGTAGAGCGGCTGATTCAAAAAGTAGGCCTTTGTTCTTAAGAATTTGTACACTGTCGTTGAATCCATTAAACTGTGTAATATGCTGAGGGAATGTTTGACGCATTTGTCTAACGAATTCCTTCGTAGTCATATTACCTTCGTTAACGGCTCTTAGTTTCTCTGTAGCTGTTAGTTTTCTCATTATTTTAATTCTTTGTATCCTTGTTTTTTTAATGTCTTAATTGCTTTCTTTGCTTTACCTAAAAAATTAGGGGTTGCATAGTTCATACCTTCACCTGGAGTGAAAGATGCTGAACCGCCTGTAACATTAGCTTCGTCTAACTCTTGCATTACCTCTCTTATTAAGCCTGTTAACTCTGAACGTTTCATGATGTTTTGAGTTCGTTAACTAAATCGTAGTATTGCATTAAGTTTACCAAGTGGTTATCATTAACACGTTCCTTATTAGTAATAGGGTTAATGTTTTTTATAATCTCTTCTAATTTAATCTTTATTACTTCGTTTTTAATAGTACCGGTATGCTTTTTAATAGCTGCTGCAATTTTAGCTAATTCCTCATTAACTACATTACGTAGTCTAGTGTTAGAATTAACTGATGTAATAAACTCCTTTAGTATGCTCTTTTGCTCCGGTAGAAGGTCTTTATATTTGTCGTTAAACTTTTCTAATAGAATTTTAAACGTCAACAACCTTAAGTCTTTGTCGTACTTACTGTAGTCTTCTATAAGAGTATCTTTAACATCATTTTCGCTCTGTGGGCTAGATGTTAAGTGCTGTAAAATAGTAGTTTTATTCTCTACTAAAGATTGAGGATCTATTAGATCTGAGTTATTCTGTGCTTCTAGTAAGCAAAATAGAGCTGCAAATGGTTTATAGTCTCTTATCTGTATACCAAAGAACTCTTCTACATTGTAGCTTTCTTTAATATCAGATATAAGAGCATATTTTTGCTTCTTTAATTGCTTTTGATCTAATTTCCTAGATACTTCAGTAATAGTAGAAACAATAGTCTCTGCTTTAGCCTGTGATACAGTTCTGTTCTTACTAATAAACTCATAGAGTTTAAATTCTTTAGCAAGAGCTGTCTTACCTGCAAAGTACTTTCTAATTATAGCAACAGCTTGAGAATCTCTATTATTAAGAGTGTCTGAAGCTACTTGCTTAACTAGTAGTTCAAAGATAAGACCTGTATTTTTAAATTTTGAGTGTTTTACTTTCATTCTACACGTTTACTATTATAAATATGTACTATATACCTAAATCTTTGATTTGATCTTCATTAAGGAGATTTGACTCTACTTTAGGTTCTTTTTTAAATACAATATTCTTTAATGATTCCTTATTCTTATGGTATATAGCTTGGGTTTTTAATGGAGCATCTTTGCTCTCAGCCATATTTTCATTATCTGATGGATATCCACCATGCATACCATGTTGACCTAAAGGATCTCTTCCTCCCAAGCCGTCATTAGTACCGTAGATAGAAAATTTCTCTGTTGGTCTTCCACCTTCAGGGCCTGGTTCACCGTGAGATGGTTCTTCTACTTCTGAATAACCTAGTGGTACATCGTCAACTCCACCTCCTTTAGGTGTAGAGGTTGCTCTTCTACCGTACATAGAAGCTAAATCATGTGGTGTACCGTAAGAAATTCCTGATTTAGCAGGATCATTTCCTTCTGCTTCAATTTGACCTACTCTAAATGTTCGTTTACTATCTTCTCTGATTAGGTCTCTCATCTCTATATAGTTATCTTCTGACAAGTTAAATATATTTTCATAGATATAATCAGTAGAGAACATTTTAGAATCCTTCATTTGATTTGCTAAGTCAATCTTCTCCTTTAATAAGGCAACTTTCTCTTGCTCAAATATTATTGAAGGTGTTGTTAGCTTTAGCTCAAAGTTAGTTAGTGATTCTCCTGTGAATCCCTGTGTGTATAAATGTACTAGAGCAATTTTAGTTAATTCTGACTCTAATATTTTCTGTATCCTCTCAACAGTACGAGCAAATCTAATATCTTCTGCTGCTAAAGTAGCTTTACCTGATAAATCTCCTTCAAAGCCAAAGTATGCTTTAGGTATTTTTAAAGCTGCAAATAATTTAGCTTGTAAATACTGTACATCATTAGTTCCGTCGTATTCTAATCCCTTAGTAGTTTCAATTCTAGTAGAAGTATCACCACCTCTTACAGGCATGTAGAAATCTTCCATCATGTTCTGCATATTGAAACGTAAATTGTATTGACCATCATCCCCTATGTAAGGAGTCTTCTTCATTGTGTTGATAGTCTTTTGCATAAACTGCTCTACTTCATTAGGAGGTATTGAACCTACGTTAATGTAGAACATTCTCTTCTCAGGAGCTCTCATTATTCTATGTATCAACATAGCGTCCTCCATTAAAGTAACTTGTTTATGTATTTTCCTAGCTGGTTCTAAATAAGAACGTCCATAAGGTAGGAAAGCTGTATCTGATAGTAATCTAAAGTGAGCTACTTCGTAGTTGTCAAAGAAGATAGCATCTTTGTGGTTCTTTCTATAGTTTGGATCAGCTTGTGCTGCAATTCCATCCATTTCTAATTGAAATTCTACTTTAGAAGGATCTTCTGGATCTGTTCCTTCATGACGGATTAGATTATACACCGTATAAGGTAGTACATTATATACGCCAAACTTCTCTGCTATCTCTAACTTTAAGAAAAAGTCTCCATATTTAAGCATATTACGTGCCCATGACCATAGATTAAACTCTATGTTTAATACGTCGTAGAATAGGTTGTAAAGTACTTTTTGAATATTCTCATCAGATGATTTAATTGCTAAGATTTCGTTTTGATCGTTCTTAACGCAGCATTCATCTGCTATAATATCTAATGCTGATGCAATAATAGGGTCAGTATCCATCCCTTCATAATCAGTATATAACTGAATACGTAAGGTTTGGTAGTTCATGTTTGGATTGTAAACATTATTTCTACTATTCACATAAAGTCTACTAAACCTATCCATAAGAGAATTAGTTTCGTACTTACCTGTTGCTTGGATAGAATTAATATCTGCTACCTTTAATTGATCGCCACCTACGTTACGTATGACAACGTCATTTGAAAATAATCTTCTTAATCTACCGAATAATGTAGTATCCGCCATATACTTTTAATTTATATATAAATAGTTCTATTTTAATAACCAGGAGATGTCCTCTTGTTGACCTCGTCCATTATCAATAAGATACGGATTATTAATCGAACTACCAACGTTTTGTATGATTGCTTTATTACGTGCATTCATATTACCAAATGAAGATAATTGAGCCCTAGCTAAGTCCATACCTTGTTGCTGTAAGCGTAGAGCTGTGTCTCTAACATATAGAGCGGTTGCAAAGGATATTATAAGGTCATCATTATATCTTGTCTGAGCTTGAGCTTTACCGTTCTTCCAAACAAATACTCTCATCTCTCCTGTAAGTCTTTTAGATTGAATAGTAACTGAGTGCTCTCTAATGTATTCAATCATTTTAGCAATTACCAAAGGACGTGTTCTCATTGACATTGTAAAGCCAGGAACTAATTTATCTCTTTCGTATTTGTTCATATAAGATTCTACTGTCTCCATGTTAGAAGTAGCACTGTAGTAAAGGTTCTTATATTCTCGCTCCATTATCTGTTCTATAGTAGCCCATCCAATATTTGCGTTTTCACATACCAGTAATGCGTCGTTATATTCTGATGCTATTCCTACTAATACGTTACCGAAATCTTTAGGTGATATCTTACCTTTATATTCTCCTACCTGTACACAGTTAGCTATATCCATAATATGGAATGCAGAATAATCCGTAGAATCCCCACGAGCTACATCGGCAACGACCATATAAGACTTAGTATAATCTACTCCCTCCCATATCCATAAGTTACCATCTACTCCTCTTCTCTCTAAAGGTTCTTTTAAGTACGACTGTTCGTAGAATGCCATATCATCTGTATCAAATACAGTATCTCCAGAAGCTAAGAAATCACAATCACATTCCTGTCCTGCCATCTTAGGTCCTAAATCTCTATCTTGTTGAGCTCTCCATGATTCGTCTCTTTCTGGATGTACAGTCCAAGGTAGTCTTATAGGTAGAAAACTATTTTCTCCTGTCTCTGCTTTTTCCCATGTCTGATGAAACCAGTTACCAATTCCGTTAGGAGTTGATAAAGCCATACATTGTCCACCCGTTGCTAAGGTTTGTTGTGCAGCTGTAAACGTCTCTTCAATGTTATCAATAAAGGCTGCTTCATCGATAAGTAATAAAGATACTGCTTCTGATCGTGCTGCATCTGCGTTAGAAGATTTAGCTGTGATTTTAGATCCATTTTTAAGTCTTAAAGATAGTTTGTTTTTTTCTACCGCTGGTAATTTTAACCATTTAGGTAGTTCATCATACATAAACATTGTCTTCGTAACTAAGTTACGTGCTGTTGCTTGTGTAGTTGCTAATGCCAAGACGTTTTTATCTTTATGAAACAACATTAACCAAAGTGAATAGCCAGCTGCTAAGGTAGAAATACCTAACTGTCTAGACTTTAATGTGATAAGGAATTGATGATCTCTAAATAAATGTAATACTTTATCTTGAAATGGGTAAAGATTAAACAATATCCGTCCTCTAGTAGGATGCTGTATATAGCAATACTTCCTCATGAAGTATACCGGATCTTTAGCACACTTAATATACTCTTGTGCTATTATTTTCTTTATATTTTGAGCCATAACTTTTTTAGAATACGTACCACCATCTAGGTAGTCCATCTTTCATTTGTACTTTAATTTTCGTTCCAGCTAAATCTGATAGTGCATCTGCAGCTATTTTTATGAATGAACCTGAACTATCGTCAAGAAATAGTACCTCTTCGAATTTATCTAATATAACGTATAAATCAATTACTTTCTTTCCAAATACTACTTCTAGCTTATCTGCATCGATAGTGTTTCCACTTTTAAATGATGATAGATTAAAATCTGTAAAGTCAATACCTCTATATAGTCTCTTAATTATAGAGTCCATGATATCAATTGCTGAATCTACTTTACTGCTGTCTACTGTAGCAACTGCTTCTAGTATTTTATTTAACCTATGGAATGGTCTATTACCTTTAGTCTGAACTTCGAGTTGTTGACCTACTAAGCTGCTAATTTCTTTAATAGCGTCTGCAATCATTACGCCTGCTGTTGCTTTGCTAAATTCAGCTTTTTGGCCCATTGGTATTGCTCCGCCGTTTTTAACTTCAATTCCTTTCTTTCCTACACCGACATCTCCATGAATTGGATCTCCATGTACATCTCCTACAAGAGTACAGAGTAAGACTTCTCCTTTACCAGTTGCAATATTACCCATTGATGGTTTAGTATTAAGTAGGTAAGAAATTGTCTCAGCAGATATAAATTTTTCGAATGCTGTCTTAAGGTTACCTGAGGCTCCTAAGCCGTCGTAGGTAATAGGTGTTCCTGTTATATAAGCGTGGAATTTCTGAATGTCTCCATTCTCTACAAATTCATTATATATTTGTTTACTTATAGAAGTTACTGCTTTACCTTTTTTGTTTAGGTAATCCATTACTTCCTGTTTATAAGCTACTCCGGAAATACCGCTAAGTATGTTCTTGAGTTGTTGAGGTGTAAACTCTCCTATCTTAATAGCATTAATAACTTCATCTTTAGTAATTTGACCATCTGCTGCGCCTAATTCCTTTAAAAGAGATTCTAATATTGCTTTGTCTTCAGGATTGTTCATATCTGGAGTACCGTTTTTAGTTCTCCATGCCCACTCTGTATATAGTTTATCTGTAACGTTCATTATGCTTCTGGTTCTTCAGTTTCGTCTTCGAAATCAATTTCTTCTCCTCCTAAATCAGCTGGTGCTTCATCTCCTCCTCCGCCGTCTTCTGCTCCAAAGTCCTCTTCTCCACCTTCAGCTCCTCCATCTCCTCCAGGGAAGTCTCCTCCTCCACCTCCTCCGCCGCCGGAATCAGTATCAGGTGCTTCACCTTCTCCAGCTCCACTCATCGGTGCTTCTTTATAAAGGATAGATAGCTTATCAAGTGCTTGTTGGTACTCTGATATTACAGATAAAGAGTATCGTTTACCCATAATTTGAGCTTCGAAAGTTTTACCTGTCCACTTTAAGATATAGTCTTGTCCGTTTTTAAGGTTAACTCTAAATGAAGATGGTCTAGGTGAGATCCAATCAATAGAATCTACAAATTCTTTAAAATCTTCTGTCTGTAATTTTATTAAAGCTGCTTTAACAGTAGGAAATTTAGCTAATATAGTATCAGTAGAATCTTCTAAAACTGTCTCTGGTGCTGCATCTGTATCTGGTTCTTCTTCTGGTGCTGGTGCTTCATCTTCTTCTGCTTCTTCTAATTGTTGCCAAAGAGACTCTTCTTTTAATAGTGATGTATGAGAGTAAATCAGTTCTACTGACTCGTTGATATCTTCAGATATTCTTCTCATTTTCATGAGTTCGTATTGATCTGGTCTCTCTATTCTTAAATACCTTTGTAGTTTTCTAAAGTTAGTCTTAATTAATTCAAAAAGCTCTCTAGCATTTTTATCTTGTCTAATATCTGGAGAGTTCATTAAGTTTCTAATGTCAGATATTAATGAAGTAAAGTTAGAGTATAACCCTTCAAATGAGGGTAATTTTACTACTGTATGACCTATATTACCTGTAGTTTTATCTACCGAAGTTGTCTTAAAGTATGTTTGCATATCAGAAGATACGAAATCCTTTTCAGGCCATTTAGAAACTCCGTATCTTTTTTCGATACTATCTCTAAAGGCTTTTGGAAGTTCTTCTAAGCCATATGTGCCTTTCTCTTTCTCTTCTTCTCTTAGTTCAGAAAATGCTTCTAGTATAAGTTTCTCTAATTTATGCATATCTTATTTTTTAGGGCATCCAGAACTCTTCTTATGAGTAGTTCCGCATCCGCCGCAATATGTTGCTTTATCTTCGTTTATATCAGCATCTAATTCAAACTTCTTAAATTTATCTACATCGTTGATATTTTTAATATGAACTCTTTTGCCGTCTTTATCTAAACCGTATACTTTAGAACCATCATTTCCAGGCTTCTTAAGTTCTGCTTTTGCTCTACGTTTAGATACTGATGAAGACATTCCTAAATCTTGTCTAGTAGCTTCACTAACTCTTTTTCCTAATCCAGGTAAGTTTCTTAAGTCTTGTACGTACTCATCTGTTTTAACTAGAATAGTACCTAATACTTCTTTTTCTTCTTTATCACGTCTATCTGCTGCTTTCTTAGTAATCTTAAATAATGTAATTTTAGATACTCCAGGATTAAAGTCTGGGTCTGTATCTTTGAAGTTACTGTTATAGTATTGTGTTTGATGCATTCTATAGTATTCACCTTCATGCTCTAATTCATGGTATTGAACGTGAACAAACATTGGTGCATACTGTTTCATTCTAGCTTTGATACCACTCGCATCATGTTTCTTTAAAGCTTCAATTGCATTGTTTTCACTAGCTACTCCTTTAGGAAGTAAGTCGGCAAATATCTGCTTACCAAACATATCAGGCCCTCTTTTATTAGCATCGTCGATTAGTTCTGAACCTTTAAATGAATTGTCTGTAAATTCTTTTAGTATTTTATTTTCATTTACTCCATCAAAATCTCTTTGTTTCAAAGCTGCCATAATAGCATAAACAGCATCTTGCTCTTTATAGTCATACCTTTTAGCCATTGCTTTGATGAATTGAGCTACTTTTTTAGATACTTCTGGGTTAAGGCTTTCTTTTATGACTCCTTCATCGTAAGCATCTATCATATAAGCATCTCTCAATGCCTCTATAACCTCTAATGCTGCTTCTTTAGTTGTAGTTCCGTCTTCATTAGCCATATCAGTAATTACTCTTACGATAGTGTCTAAATCTCCTCTTCCTTCTTTAACTGTAGATTCGTTATATTCATCATCACCAAAGTAAAATCCTAAATTTTCTAATTCTTCATTATCGTACTCTTGTGATAGTTTCTGTTGGAAATCAGATATTCCTCCGATCCATTCCATTATTACTTCTACACAGCCAGGATTATCTTCTATAAATTCATCAAATCCTTGTCTGTACCCTATAGCTCCGAATATTTCATCTAAGTCTCTAGAAGCAGATTCATTGATTGATAATTCTTGATCTCTTCCTGAGCCTGATACTTTATCATCTAATGCTTTTTCTAACTTTTTCTTAGTTATAGTTAGAGTTTTTAATTGGTCGACTACTGATTTGTCTCCTGCTTTATATTTTTTAGCAAGATCTTTCATTATGCTAATTGTCTGGTCGTAAGATTTTTGTATCTTATTTAGAGAAACTTCACTAACAGATTCTAAAGCTAGCTGATCCATAGCAGGTTGCTTTTCATTAGAGTCTAAATAGTGGTATGCTGCTGACATATACTCTCTAGCTAAGACTAGTTTCTTTTGCCACCAATGTGGAAAGTCTACTTCACCGTCTTGTTTGTCGTATTTGTCTAGTTTTTTATATAGCTTAGCTGAATACTCTGCTGTTTCCATAGCAGATGATTTTAACATACTAGGCTCATCGTCTTGATGACCCACATCTAAATCTCCTTCACCAGTAGGTGTACCGTCTAACTCTTCTGATTCCTCTAAATCATTATTTAAGTAGTCATCTTCTTCTCTTCGATAGTCTTCATAATCTGTTTGATCACTCCCTTTTGCAGCGTCTAGTAAATCTCCTAGCGTTTCATCATTTTCCATTTCTGGGTTATTTAAAGTAACAGCGTTAGGGTGAGTATCTCCTCTTCCTACATGAAGTTCGTAATCTTGTTCTGAGTAATTAGTTTTTAAGTAGTGTACTACGTACTCTATTTCATCTAAGTCAAATCCGAAAGTAAATAAACTGTCATCATCAAAACTTTCATTAGCTTTACCGACAGCTGTATCGTAATCCATAGATTTTCTGCCTCTTGCTTTTTCAAGTGCAGTATCTATCTTGTTTAACATGTCTCCATATTTGTCAGCGATAGGTCCTCCTTGTGGTTCTGCCTCTTGCTCCATGTCTCTCATCACTTGAGCTCTTTTAGCTTCAAGTTTATCTATGATTGCTTTTACCTTAGGAGAGGTACCGGTATTCTTTTTATAGTTTGGATTAATTTTTAATCCAGCTTTTTTTATTTTATCAAGCTGTTTCATTTGTCTTCCGTGTTGGTTAATGCTACGAATCTTCATAGCCCAATCGCTATTGTCTGCTTCTTCACTCATTACTTTACCGTAACGTGAATTTGAAGTGAGAGTTAAAGATTCTGCTAATTCATCCATATCATCTACATCATGACTCATTCCAGTCATTTCTATATCGTTGGCTCTTAAGTCCATTACTACATCGTATAGGAATGATTCCGGATTCTCATCTGGTTCTTGATAGAATTCTGAGTCTTGATTTTCTGAGTCATCATACATATCGTCAAACCCATCTTCATGTCTAAAGTTAAAATAAACGATAACGTTTCCGTCTCCGTCATTATCAACTATATCCATCTTAACATAAGTTGGGTCAATATTAGAATTTAAAATATCCATTGCCTTCTTATATTGATGGCTAGGAAATTTAATATATGTAGTTTGGTGAGGTGCTTCGTTTACTTCTGATTCTCGTAGATTAGCTTTGATTGCTCTTTGAATATTTCCTGCTACTACATCAACATGTAGGATAGCTTCTCCTGAAGGTTGTACTCCTACTTGCCCTACCATTTTATCAAAGTCTTCATTTTTTAAGTGAAGCCTGTCTTCTTTATCTATAATAAATTCATATATAGACTCTTTACCGTTTTTAAATTCTACGAAGATTTCAAATTTACCCGGTACTATTCGTTTAGCTTTAGAAGAAGATATTCCTTCCCCCATATTCTTTAAAGCTTTAAGAGTTGCCTCTCCTGCTTTTTTAGCTATAGCCTTTGTTTGTTCCATAGAGATCTGTATATTCTCTTGGATAGTTTCTTTAATTTTTTTTCCTTTAGCAGTCTTAATAGAATCTATATCTGTGTTGTTCTTAAGATCTCTAAGTTCTTGTTCATCCTCATAGGAGATAGCTGTTTTGTTGACAAAGGCTGTCTTTTCTTGTTCAAGTACCATTAATTGGTTTGAAAGTTCTTCTTTCATTACTTGTAATTGGTTAATAGCTGCAGGTACTTGAGCTTGCGGTAAGGAAGCGTAGTTACCGTTCTGTAGTGCGGACAAGGAACGTTCGCACTTACCTAGCTTATCTTTAATTTCTTCGTAGGTCATAGTTGTATTGTTATATACGTATATATTATAAATAGATAACTCTTATGGAATTACCTATCTTTGTGTATTCTATCCTATTTAAAAGGTAATGGTACATTAAATACCATCTTAAGAGCCATAGCAATTAAAGTTCCAAATATAATCCATAAAGCTCTGGTGACTCCTTCTTTCCATCTTTTGAGGTTTTCTATCTCTCTAAAATTATCTTCAAACTCTTTCTTTTCAGATTGGAGTCCTACTCTAAATTCTGTGTTTTTATTTGTATTAACAATCACACCATCTTCAGGATTTAATAAAGTGTATTTTAAGTCCGACATATCCTCTTTCATGCCCTCAATATCTTTCTGCATCTGCTTCAGCTCGCCGTTAGGCATATGAGTTTTAATGTGTTTTAATTCGTGCAGAACATTTTCTAGTAAATCCTTTTGTGTCATTTGGAAACGTTTAGAATAAAATTGATTTATAATAAATAGCCACTAAATTTCAGTACGTAAATTTTTAAGGTACCCTTTCATTTCTTTCATGACCTTCTCTTTATATGCTTGTGGCATATCATTCCAATCTTCTACATCTCCTGCTTCTGTTACATATGAACTAGTGCCTTCCATAGCTTCCAATACATAGGCTTCCATGTCATTAGCAAATGCTTTTAAGTTACCTTGTAGCATTCTCTTTTCATATTGATCGTACAGCCCTACCTTCTTTAAGGTTGCTTCCATAAGTACGGTACATGGGTCAAAACAAAAACCATGTATCTTATACATCTTTTTTGCTAAGTGGTGTTTCATTTCACCTCCACAGTTAGGACAAGATAGGGGTACCCTAACAGATTTTTTAGCTTCGTCTAGCTTGGTAATATTCTGTTTAAGTCCGTCTTTGATAGTCCACTGTTTACCATTCTCTTCCCAAATGTCTCCTTCTGAGTATCTTATCTGTTGTTTTTGGTATCCGGTTTGTTGCTTTGTAGAAGAAGTAAAGTCCTTATTGACTATGTTTCTTACTCTTTGTACATCGCTTTGCTTAAACTCTTTCTTTAGTAAACTTTCGTTACTCATAACCTAGCTCTTTTAATTTTTCGATAACATGATTCACATCACCGTTTTTACATCTTATTGCTATTCCTCCTTTTGCAGCCCACTCATCTATATTAGACGGTTTGTCGTCTATAAGAATAGAATTCTCGTTTGCATACCTTTGCTTTGCTTTTGAATATGCAAAGATGACTTTTGGTTTAGGGTTAACATTATTCTTAACCCAAAGGTTTTTCCCGAGTCTAGAGTTGTTATGTCTAGAGGGAGAAGTAAGTAAATCAGGTTGATATGGTTTAATAAAATCCCAAAGCTGTTGTCCAGCTGGCATCCAATCCATTCCTACCCAAAATTTAACTCCTACTGTATTATCTATTAACTCCCAGAATGCTGGTGTTCCTTTTTCTTTTTCGTATACTTGGGGATTCATCCCCGTATAGTGTTCAAATCTACTTTCAAAATCTGTTAGTACTCCATCCATATCACAATAGATCTTATACGGAGGTACTTCTTTTTTCTCTGCTAAAGGGTAAGCCTCTAGCAATTCTACTAAACTTTTTTGTTTCATAACCTTTGTTTAATGCCTAACTTTGGAAGGCGTTTATTCCACAATATACGAATTTTTTTACGGTTCTCCAACTCTACGCCAGCTTTTTCAAAGTAATCTTCTACTACATCAGCGAAAGGAGTCCTAGATTTTTTAGCTTTAAAATACATTCCTTGTATCATGGCATCAACTTCTTTCGGGAGTTGATAATATTCATCTTTATCCATTACACCCATATCGATCATACCTCTTACTAGAGCATCATCTTCTATATACTTACCGGGTTTAACGTTTTCTCCGTCTTGAGTTAAGTGCTCTAACTCATGTCTTACTACATCCTTAAGGTCAAATGATACTTCTTGCCAGTCGGGGTTCTTTTGTATTTTAAATTTAACGTTTAGCATTGGTTGAATTTCATCTCCGTCATCATCGAAACCAGCGTTTGCTCCTCCGTCTACACTATATGTGTCTTCTGTAAACTCTACTACTCCTAAGAAGTCAAATTCAAACTGTGAAGAAGGAATATCTACTTCTGGATCTTCTGGGTTACCTACTCGGAATTCAAACTCTCCTCCTTTGTCTCCTCTATCGTGGATGTCTATAAAAGTTTCTAGTGCTAATCCAGATAACTTATTTGCTAATTTGTCGTATTTACCTTCTGCCATAACCGTTTCATTTGTTTCCTCTTTCTTCATTGCTTTTCCTGCAGCTTCTGCATCCTTATGAGCTTTCGAATTACCGTGAGATGGTTTCTCTCCTCTTTTCTTTTTAGCATTTATATTGGCCCATAGTCCAGGTTTCTTTGCTTCAGAGGTGTTCTTATAACTGTCTTCCCAGTTTCTAAATGTTATGTTACCAACTAGGTATGCTTCTTTCTCTAATTCTAATAGAGCGTCGTCAGCTGTTGTGTCTGATGTTTGAATGTTTCCTAATCTATTCTCTATGTTTTGAATATGGTGAACCATTTCATGAGTAAAAGATCTACATATGTCTTTAGGGTGTCTACCGCTTACATATAGTACTATTTCTTTACTGTTTGGATCGTAATGAGCTGTCTTTCCGAAGAAATCTTTAGCATTCTCTTCATCATATCTAACTTTAACTTCAGGTAGAGGTTGAATATTCATATCCTGGTCTAACATATACTCTAATATAGATCCAATATACTTAGTATATTCAGGTTTACTATTAAGGGCAGATTCTTTCTCTATTTCTGGAGTTGTATCTTCTGCAAAATACTCTGATAGAAATCCATTTATGTTATTACTTATTACTTCGGCAACTATCTTTTCTTTTAAATTTGATAGAATACCTAATATTTGGTCTTTAGTTAGTTCCTTAGGGAAAAAATCAACAATAGTGTCTAAGTTACCTGAGAGTATACTCTTTCTAAAGTTTGTTGCTCTAACTCCGGAATCATTAGCTGTTGTTACTGCTAATCCTTTCACATTAGGAGTATTTTTAAATGTAGTTACCCTCCTTAGGTCTACAAAATCTTCTTCACCTCTTAAGCCTGTTACTGCTACAAACTCTTCATCAGGGTTTGCTTTAGCCCAATCTTTAGCAGCAAACATAGGGTTCTTTTGACCGTCTATAATTTCTACATTAGATAGGTGTTGAGCATATATCTCCCATATCTTAGTAGCTTCTTGTTTATCTATTCCGTTTCTTTCTCCTCCTCCTACAAATATTAGTACTTTATCTATAGATGGTTTACCTTCTGGTCTACCTTTTAATAGAGATGTTGCTTTTTCTTTGAAATCTGTTATATCATAAACTGTTCCATTGTAGGAACCATCTAATAAAGATTTTACTACATTAAAATGTCCTCTATGAGGTGGTTTATATGCTCCGGGGTATAGTGCTGTTGCCATTATGCTAAAAAGGATTGTAAGTCTCTATCTATTTCTTGAGGAGTTGAATGAGCTAACTTTTCTTGAAATTTAGGATCGTATAACATATCTACTATATTATCCATAACTTCAACATGTTTTCCATCATTCTTCTCTTTTCTATCTCTATACTTCGTTATTGCGTCTTTTAGTTTATCAGCTCCAGGTCCTGCTCCGTTTTTCTGATAAGCTTTTATAAAGGCATTCTTTATAGCTTTATCCTCAGATCTATTGTTAGTATCCCAATTAATACCTGTTGTAGCTTTTTTAAACTCTTGCTCTTCTTCATCATTCATTTCAACTGGAGAGAAAAATGTTGAACCTCCTACTCCATGCTTAGTATTATATTTCTGCAAGTAATCTTTTAGTCCTTGAGTTCCGTTTTTTGCTGCTGTATCAAATCCTTCGACTTCTTTTGCATATTTACCTCCTCTATCACTAACGTGAACGGAAAGATTACCGCTTAGCATTTTATCATACTCTCCAATCAATTGATAGACATTACGCCAGGTAGAGAATACTGCTGGTCCGGGTATACTTCTATCTGATCTACTAAAGTTAGATATGTAAGAAATCATAGGATGAGTATACACCATTACCATATATACTTTATACCCTGCATTTAAGATATCTTTTACCTTAGAAGCATTAGAAGCTGTCGTATCCCAAACGAAACTAGTTTTTTCTTCGAGGGCTGCTGCTACGTCTTTGTTGGTTTGAGCTGCTGCTGGTCCTAGTTTGTTGTGGTATGGATGATTGGGATCCTCTACGTATTTGTCTGGGTTGAACTGTTCTAGGCTGTCTAGGGACAATTGGTTTAATAGGTGTGACTTGCCTGACCCTGCTCCCCCTGCCATTACCACTGCTTTCGGGGCGTTGGTAGACTCTAGGATTAGTTCTGATAGTTTTATCATTGTTGTTAGTATTTACTGTTCTTCTCTTTTTTACCTTTACTTCTTTTGTTGATTGAATCATAGCAGCGTGTGCTCTACCATTTCTTGTAGTTGTAGTTCCTCTTCTACCGCTATGATAAGCTACGTTAGTACCTCTATATCTATTATAATTAGGACCGTAGTAACCGTTGCTCCAGTTATTCCAACCGTTAAAACTCCATCCATGATTATTCCAACCATAGTACATATTGTATCCCCATCTATCATACCCAAATGGTGACCATCTATGAGGAGAACCCCAAGAATTCCAACCTGTATAACCCCAAACCCAATCATTCCACATTTGACTTCTACTGTAGTAGGGGTTATAGTAATAATACCTATTACCTAGTAACCTATTGTTCCAATCAAATGAACTAGGTTGACTTATAGCATACTGAGCATAATCATATCTAAAGTTAAAATCAGTTCTAAGTAAATTACGTAATTGAAATTCATTTTTAATTACATTAATGTTTACATCAGAGCCTTCTAGGACGTATTCTGGTTCATGATTAATAGTGCTCAATTGAAATGAAGCACAACCTGTTAGCACTGTTGATAGTAATACAATAAGTAATTTTTTCATATCTTATAATTTTAATGATGTAGGGTAGCTATTATAAATAGGTTCCGTATTCGGGTTTTCTAATGAATACAGTCTGTATATCATTTGAAACAATTCGAAGTTTTGGTCTATATCGTCAATCTGTATCAGTTTCCAGCCTTTACCCTGTATCTTTCCTTTTTGTTTTGAAGGTCCTCGACATGAAGCTTTAAGCCAAATAATACCTGTTCTATCTATCTTCTGACCTTTTGATTCTTCCATAGCTTTAGCATATGAAGCTAATTGTAAATCAAATGACTTATGTACTGAGTTAGAAGTTTTGATGTCTAATAGCCAGATCTCTCCATCAATCTTACATACGATATCTGCTGTACCAGCATATTTGTGTTCATCTGACCATACAAATTCTTCTGCGGAAATCAGCTCAGGTTTATGAGTTGTCCAGAAATCATGGAACTTAAGTATCATCTCCCATACTATTTGAGAGTACTTAGCATTACCGTAATCATCCATCCAGGTTACCTCGTTACCTAGTATCAATTGCTCTGCAGCTTCATGAACTTGTGTACCTTCTTTACCTGCTCTTCTCATTATAAGATTGGAGTTATGCCCAACGTCTTTTAACCAATTCTCAAAAAACTTATTCTTGGGCATATACTGGAGTATAGTGGTTACGGACGGGTAGTATACTCCTTCTCCTCTCTTATAGACTCTTCTATCTAAGAAATTAATCTGTTTTAAATCAGGATTAAAGTCTAATCTATTCTTTGCATTCTCTTTAAGAATGTTCATACCTTGTTTTATCATAGGTCTAATTTGTGCAGCATTAAACTACTAAAGTCTAATTCTTCTGCTGTTTTTATTTTTTTAGTAAACTCTTTAAAGCCCATTTCTGATGGGTCTTTTCCTTGCATTGCTACATTAAATACTTTGAAGCCTGAGTTTAAGAACTTCTCTGCTAATTGCATTGCTACTTTTTGAGCGTCTTCATCAAGAGCAATGTAGATATCAGTTAATGTACTTGTTAAAATCTTTTTATATAGTGAATCAGAAATACTTTTACCTAGTATTGGTATAGCATTTCTCCTTATTGCCATTGCATCAAATACTCCTTCACATAGAATAATAGGTGCGTTCCAGTTTATTAAGTTCTCAAAGAATATTATGTCCTTGGAAGCTTCTGGGTTCTTGTATTTAAAATAATTTCCGTCATGAGTTCTTCCAACAAAGAAATTGAGTTGATTGGATCCAGAATAACTTGGTACAATAACTCTTCCTGAATATTCTCCAGTTGTACAGTATCCAATATTATATTTAATAAAATCATTGTCGGTAAGTCCTCGTTCATATAGATAACGTCTAATTTTGTTAGCTATTACAGATTCAGTAGAAGCTGTATATAGTGCTTGAAATTCTTTTGGTAGTTCTACAGCTGAGAGTCCTTTATATTCTATATAGGATCCTTTCGGAAGGTATCTTAGTATTTCAGCTGCTTGATCTCTAGGAGTTTTTAACTGCTTTAATAATGAACGAATAGATTGACCACGAGTTTGACATACCCAACACTCCCAGAAGTTCTTTCCTTCTTCGTTAGTATGCATGTTAATTTCCAACTTAGGCTTTCTATGATTACAAAAAGGGCAGTGGAAAGCATGGTTATCTCTAGATCTCTTGTGAGATTTACCGAGTAAGTTCTCAATAGAGCCTAGTAAAAAAGTATAATCCATAGTATTGTCCGTAACTATTATACAATAATATACGAATAATATATGTAGTCTCCTACTGTTTTGTTAAAAAGTTTAATTAATCTAGTGGTCCATACTTACCTGATGCCATATCTGCACCGAAGTCTCTAGAAGATTTAGAGTCTAACTGTATGTATACTGGGTCTGTATTATTTTTATTGGGCATATGACTTATCCCGTAAAAAGATCTTAAGTGATACCTGTCTATAGCTTTAGACTCATCACTTTCTATAGCAGATTTAAGGATAGAAACTACTTCTGATCTCCAATCGCCGCTAGGTTTTATAGTTTTGTAATCGCTGCTGGTTGCGAAGTTGTTTAAATTAATTGGTATTTTAATACTTTCAATAGTATCAGGTACTCTTTTAAGAAGCTCTATAAACTCTTCCATTGAATCTGTTGAACCTAACCAGTCTACAGAGTATGTTTTACCATTAATTACAGATGTAGCTGCTTCAAATCCTTCAAAAATAATACTTCTTAATTTCATAATACTTAATCGTTTCCGCATCCACAGTTACCACCGCATCCGCATTCGTCGTCTTTTATATTCATAGTTTCTTCACTTTTAATTTTAAATCTCCAGACCCTTTAATAAGTCTATGGTAAGTCCCTTTAGGGATAAATAGTTCTTCTTCAAGTAGTGTCTGAGGTATCTTATTATCGAATTGAAACTTCCAATCTGTTGAATGTAAAGGAGATATTAATCTATCTTCTCTATCTCTATGCCAGACTAATTCAAAGTCTCCTACGTGTTGAGTAAATGTTCTTACTTCTCCGTCTTCGATATAAGGTCTATCTTTCATTTATCATAAGATACGAAATATTCCTCTATCTTCCTACCAGTAACCAGAAAAGTTAGAGCTTCCTCCAAGTGATTTCCAATATCTACCTATATTACAAGACCAATAGCCTGCTTTAGTTTTATCTTTCTTAGTTGAACACTTATGACGTGCTGCAAAAGAAGCTCGTGCTCCCTTTTGTTTAAATTTGACAGAAAGGCCGGTATCTCCGAATGACACCTTTTTAACGTTGCCTTTGGGAGATTTAACATAAACGTAGAACTTTTTACTTCCGCCTCGTTTTGGTTTGTTAAGCTGCACCTTTTTGCCTTGGTACTCTGCTTCGTTCATATATCCTACTGAAGCTTTAAGTAGGTCAAATCCATTATAATCGAATGATTCATTATTAAGCTCGACTGCTTTTCTAAACTTATCCATATCGATCGTTCCTCCAATTGATTCAACTAATTCTTGAATCTGGTCGAAGTCTATCATTTCCGATATAGTTGACGCTTCGTCAATTGTATCTTCATTTTCAATCATAGAGTCAATATATGCTCCAATCTCAAATAACGGATTATATTTTGTAGAAGCCATAGGAAGGTCTAATGGTACTTTCATTCCGTTATACTCTCCGTATTCCCCTATATCTGTTGTTTCTAGTAATTCTTGGTCTTCTTCGGTAAGTTCTATTTCTTCGTTGCTAAGAGCTTCTCTTGCTTCGCTAAATAGATTAACAAAGGCTTCGCTAGAGTAGCGGTAGACATGCTCATGTAAAGAGAGTCCATGGTCTAAGTGGTACTGTAGTGAAGGGTATCCTATTACGTCTTTTAATTTAATCATATTTCGAAATCTTTTCTGTAGAACTTAGCTAAAACGTTATCATTAATGTAATCGTTTCCTTCTAAGACCTCTTTAATAAATAGGTATTTACATTCGAAATACGTCAATTGTTTTTTTGTAGGTACAAATTGCAGTATCTCTCTAGTAAACTCTTCTTGTTTTTTATCCTTAATAAGAGTAATAATTTCTTTATGAGAGCCGTAGTAGGTTTTCCAGTCTGATTCTTTTACTATCTTCTGTTTCATAGGAGTTCTTCCGCCTATGCCTTTTGTTTTACGCTCTAATCGAAGTTCTTCTAATGCTCTTTTACCTAACTTCTTATTTCTTTCAAAGTAGAGTACCTTTTTACCTATGTACTTTCTACCTGTTGGAGTATGAGTCACTTCGTAAATAAACCCAAAAGAAGATTTTGGCATTTCTTCAATACTCTCTATAATAGAGTCTTTATATTTCCACATAACTATTTAATTAATTTAAATTATTTACTCTGGTACAAAGCCACCGCCTTTAGGTCCACCACAAGTAATAACAGCTGTAATTATTCCTTGGCTATTGACTTGAATTACTTTAGAATTTATTTCATCGTATGGCTGTATTTTCCAATTAAGGTTCTGTCCATTAAATATATACGTTAAATTAGAGTCAGTGAAAACTGTCTCATTCACTGCCCATTGAGTCTGTGTATATAAGTTAGCTTCTGTTGTTGTTAAATCACATGCTCCTGAGGCGCTAAATTGACCGGTTGACCTAGACGCTTCTTTAACTGAAGGTACAGGTGTCGGTGTTGCTGTTGGGTTAGGAGTAGCTGTTGGAAGTTCTTCCAGAGTTGGTGTAGGGGTACTTGTTGGTGTAGCTGTAGCCGTTGGTTCAGGAGTTGGTGCAGGTGTTGGTGTTGGTGTTGCTGTAGGAACGAAAGCTGGGTTGTTTATATAACAGTGTATGTCGTCAAAACACATTCTTTCGACACAGCTATAAATTGTTGCATCTTCATTTCCTGCAGGGTGATCAACTGATACTACAGTTCCACAGTGTATAAAGCGTTGATCGGCTGTTTGTATATACTGTACCACATCGTTTACTTGTATATTAATACATCCACCTTTACTCATGTTGTACTGAGCATTTGTTACACAATCTACAACTCTAAAGTTAAGTATAGGCGTAGGTGTACTAGTAGATGTTGGAGCTGGTGTATTAGTAGGACCAGGTGTATTTGTAGCTGTTGGTACTGGTGTGTTAGTAGGTTTAGGTGTTGATGTTGGGTAAGGTGTATTAGTAGCTGTTGGTGCAGGTGTTGGTGTTCCGTTAGGGAATCTACAAATATCACAGTCTAGATATGCCGTATAAGTATCTAAGTTAACAGTTCCTACTTGATCCTCATCTACATTTATTATTTGCCAACATACTCCTTTATTATCTTTATAGACTGTTCCAGGTACTGGTTGGAATCCGGATATTACACCTTTAGTGTTTATTTCAAATGCATCACACCTTACTAAGTGGTAGTAGTATAAGCTAGGTGCTGGTGTTGATGTTGGAGCCGGAGTGTTAGTTGGATTAGGAGTTGCTGTAGCTGTAGGCTCAGGGGTACTTGTTGGTGTTACTGATGGTGTAGCTGTTGGTCCTGGTGTACTCGTAGCTGTTGGAGCTGGAGTACTAGTTGGTGTTACTGATGGTGTAGCTGTCGGAGCCGGAGTACTTGTAGCTGTCGGAGCCGGAGTGTTCGTTGGATTAGGAGTTGGTGTTGGTGTTGCTGGTATTACTGCTTCACATAGTAGTTCGGTACAGCCGTTTTTATGAACGTTAATGTTCATTCCGGCTAAAGCTACAAATGGTGCTCCAGATGGACCATATTTAAACATGTTGCTTGTTGTTCCTCCTTGACATAGACCGAAGTATGTTGAATTACCCTGTATTGTACTTATCGCAGTTGTTAAGTTTACATCTTGATTAGCTGCATTACAAGAATTTAATACGTAATATAAGTCTAATCCTCCATTAGTTAATTGACTGTTTAATACATCTACTGTAATACATTTACAATCTTCTGGTACTGGCGTACTCGTAGCTGTTGGTACTGGTGTGTTAGTAGGTTCAGGAGTATCTGTTGGAGCAGGTGTTGGTGTATCTGTTGGTACTGGTGTGTTCGTTGGTTCAGGAGTATCGGTTGGAGCAGGTGTTGGTGTATCTGTTGGTAACGGAGTATTTGTAGCCGTTGGTTCAGGAGTATCGGTTGGTAGTGGTGTATTCGTAGCTGTAGGAGCCGGAGTGTCAGTTGGGGCAGGTGTTGGTGTGTCAGTTGGAGCTGGTGTATCGGTTGGAGCAGGTGTTGGTGTATCGGTTGGAGCTGGTGTATCTGTTGGGTTAGGAGTTACTGTAGCTGTTGGAGCCGGAGTATCTGTTGGGTTAGGGGTAGCTGTAGCTGTTGGAGCCGGAGTATTAGTAGCTGTTGGTTCAGGAGTGTCAGTTGGAGCAGGTGTTGGTGTATCTGTTGGCTCAGGAGTAGCTGTTGCAGTAGGAGCAGGTGTACTTGTTGGAGCAGGTGTTGGTGTAGCTAA
>Ga0257120_1000240_pt1 | contig 43816 bp, 44 predicted proteins | sample SI106_10metaG_FD_190153 | JGI IMG/M metagenome (GOLD analysis project Ga0257120, IMG submission 190153) | Marine microbial communities from Saanich Inlet, British Columbia, Canada - SI106_10 | ecosystem: Environmental > Aquatic > Marine > Inlet | place: Canada: British Columbia | collected...
TTCAGGGTACTCCCCTATTTATGTTTCATAAAGCTGATGATTCTTTCAATTACAGCTTTGTCTTTAAGAATCCTGCGATGTCCAAGTTTTGCCACACGCATACAGTCAATATCCGCTTTTGCTAACTTGAGAGCATCCAAGTGGAAAATACCCACATCAAAATCCTCTTCTCCATGAATTGCAAGTAAAGGACAAGTAACGGAACGAACTGTATTCGCCATTGCAATCTCATCAAAATCTCTTTTAAAAACTTCGGCACAAGCATTCTTAATCACTTGATTGATACGATATGGCGCTTGTATAATCTTACGAAAGGAGTTCAAAATATCGTCAGGCAGTGTTGGTGAACCCATTGCCACAAACCGAGGTATTGTCAAACCATCATGAACTGCGAGGGAAACTGATGCAGCGCCTAGTGAATGCCCAATCACACCCTTCAAATTTTGAGATTCTTGAACTAGCTTTTCAGTAGCATCTGCAAAGTCAAACATACTGGCCATTTTTCCAGCACATTTTCCGTGTGCCCAAACATCTACAGCAACAAATGTGAAGCCAGCTTCAGTAATAGCATATGCTAGATCTGCAAACTGGGTAGCTTTTCCTGCCCAACCATGAATACAAATGACCTCGGGACCAGAACCCATGCGATACGCTCTCATTTTCTTTCCATTTGCTAAGATTGCGTAATGCTCGACATCTTCCATTAGCTTTAATCCCTTTTGAGTATAGGGAGCTCTAAGTGGAGACAGAAAGAGTTTAATCGCCCATTTAGAGGCGATTTTTGGAGCAATAATGTCGCACGTTTTAAATGCAAATCGAATCAAATGTAAAACGGTCGGAGTCTTTTTGGCCATGACGCAATTATCGCCATTTCGATTGGCAATTGGCTACTTTCGCGGGCTTGCAATACAAAGGCATTTTATATATCCTCTTATCCTCACTGACATACGCAGCAGTGAATCTTTGTGTAAAATATTTACAGCACATTCCTACCCATGAGATTGTGTTTTTTAGATCATTGATATCGCTTACGATTTGTACGTTTTGGATTCAGCGATTAAAAATCCCTTTTTTAGGATACAACCGAAAGTGGCTCCTTATTAGAGGCTTTGCGGGAATGTCCGCCTTGTTTCTATTCTTCATTACGATCAAGGAAATGCCACTTGCAAGTGCAACTACTATTCAATATATATCTCCAATATTCACCGTGTTATTAGCTACTCAACTAATGGGAGAAAAGGTAAGGTCTGTACAATGGGGTCTATTCTTACTCGCCTTCATCGGTGTAATTATGATCAAAGGATTTGACGACAGAATATCTTACTTCTATTTGGGAGTTGGGGTAGTTTCCGCTCTAATTTCGGGAGTTGCGTATAATGCCATTATGAAATGTAGAAATACAGATCATCCGGTTACAGTTGTTCTATATTTCCCCTTAATCGCAACACCTCTAATGGGCACAGCATGTTTAACGATTGACTGGGTGACTCCGGTAGGTTCGGAGTGGTTTATTCTTCTCTTGCTTGGGGTTTTGACACAAGTAGCGCAGGTCTATATGACCAAAGCTTTGCATGCTGATCATAGCAGCACCATTATGCCCTTTAAGTACTTTGGTGTCATTTACGCCTTTTCAATAGGCTTATTCTTCTTCAATGAAACACTGCCTTGGCTTAGCATATTAGGAATTGTGGTTGTAGTGGTGGCAGTTGTGATCAATGCGCTTGTTAAGAGCGCAAACAAGAAATTACCACCTACGCAAGGAGTAGTCTAGAGACCTGTTTTAACTCCGGTAATAGCAATATGAATCTCATCGTGTATTACTCGCTCTACTTTTTCATCATCCCGGTAATTCATGATCATGAAGTAGGTTCCAATAGAAACTAAATCACCGTTTGGCTTTCTACCATCCCAACCTTGAGACTGGCGAGTTGTTCTGAATAACTGCTCACCAAGTCGATTATAAATCTCTAAGTTAAAATCATCCAACAAAACACCTTCACTCAAGATTAAGAACTCTTCATTCTTTCCATCTCCATTTGGTGAAAAGCTATTTGGATAATGAATTATCGTTTCCTCTCTGTGCTGCAAGAATGCAGAGACAGAATCAGTACAACCGTCATCAGTAGAAACATATAAGCCAACTGAGAACGGATCTTCTCTTTCATAAAACTCATATCTCAAGGACGAGTCGTTTACAAACGAATCACCGTCAATAATCCAGTAAAATTGATTCCCACCTCTAGAAGTATTTACGAAATCAACCATTGGCTCAATATTCGTTGGGTTTGGGGGGAAATAGTCAAATAGTGCTGTAGGACTTTCTTGAATCAAAACAGCACAGTCATAGTTGACTTCTGTGGCACATCCAAAATCTGTGGTCACGAAAAGATCAAAATCGTAACACCCGGTATTAGAAAATTGATAGATTAACGAATCGTATTCGTAATCATTAAATACATCGAATGTATCAATTACCCACTGATATGTATAGTCATCATCAAAATCATCAATCTTCATTACAACATCCACCTCCTTACACGCGATGGCAGGCAAAAACTCAATCTCTGGATTCACAGTATCACCTACATACACGGTAACTGTATCATATCCAGGAGTTGAAAGACACAAATCCTCAATCTTTACGATGTATTTGGTTGTTTGAGTAGGCCGAACGAATTGTACGTTGTCGTTGCTTTGATTAAACTGCCAAGTGAAAATGTATTCCTCAGGACCTTTGAATCCGCCCTTGCCAGAAGCAATCATATAAATAGACTTACCTGAGCATATTGAATCGTCTTCAATTCGAATTGACGGACGAATATCATCATAGCCACCTACTTGAACTTTAACGCTATCAAGAACGAATGGTGTTCCACAAAAATCCGTAACAGTTACTGTATAGAATCTGCTTAAATCGGGACTCACAGAGATTGTCGGTCCAAAATTCCCTGAGCTCCATGCAAAAGAATAGATACTATCTCCGCCAACTCCAATAGCTGTAATATCAATAGTGTCATAAGGACAAATTGTATCCACATGAGTAAACTCAATGTCTAATCTAGGCCGCACATTTACGGTAACTAATGAGGTGTCTCCAAAGCAACCATTACCATCATATGATTCAACATAATACTCAGTGGTAACAACAGGTGTTACAGCATCTGCCGATGCAATAGAGGCAATCGGTCCAGCTAAAGAATCCACATGCCAGATATAAGAAAAAGAAGGGGTCCCTCCTGATGAGGCAGCAACAATTGCTGCTACGCTATTGATACAAATAGTAGTGTCACCAAAACCGACCGTAACAATCGAGTCTGGAACATCAATATCAACAGAATCTATAGCCTGACACCCTTGGTTATCTGTGATAGTCACAAAATTCCATCCCGCACACAATGCAGAGGCCTGTTGAACATTTTCATTGCTTGTCCAATTCCAATTATAAGGTTGCGTTCCACCGTTCGGAACACCGTTTGCTTCGGCATCACAATCGCTACTCATCGGACATTTCGTCTTTGTAGGGTTGATAATGATTGCCGTTAGTAGCGTTGGCTCTGTGATGAAAAAGGTATCTAGCTTATAGCATAAATAGTTTGGAGAGGTCATTTGCACGTCTTGCACTGTCACTATGTAAGTACCATCGCACAAACTAGAAATATCTTGCGTGGTAGCTGTATTATCCCAATCGTAAGAATATGTTCCTGTACCTCCTGAAACAGTAAGATCAACCTCGCCATCACAAACGTCTTTACATTGTGCGTTCGTCACAATACCAGATATGTTAAAGTTAGGAGGTTTTATGCGCACTCTAACTGAATCCGTAATAGTATCGCACTGATAAATTCTTCTAACGGTATAGAGAGTAGTATCTAATGGAAACGCCTGAACCTGAGCGGTATTTATAGCACTAAGAGCTAAACTTGGGGTCCATAAGTAGGCTACTCCATTCTCTCCAGCATCCAAGTCAGCTGTGTCTCCCTTGCAGATATCAAAATTTGTTGGCATTAAATTAATCACACTATCAATTGGTGTTCCTACGCAAAACGTTTGGAGATTTACATCACCACTTGTGGTGCCAATGAAACCCCAACTAACCATCGGGTCCCCCTCAAAAATATCATTGATAATATCCCCCGTATATGTCAGTCTTAAACTGCAATCGATATAAACCTTTAAGATTTCGGTATTAGGATTCCATTTAATATCGAAGGTGTGTTCGTTGCCATCTTCAATATTCGCATTACCTGCTCTCGCCTGAATTGGACCTGCTAGATTATTTGCTGAGGTGTGGTCATTGTCACCATTGCTCACAATTGCAACGTGATCGGCCGCGATGTCACCATTACCCAAACCACTGTTTTGCTTAGTATCTATTTCAACTCCTAGAGATGCTGTATCCATTGAATTTGCATCGAAACCAAGAGACGCCCCTTCATTACCAATCAGAAGTCCATCCAATGTGTCCCGTAAGACAAACATTATGCCGTCTCCGCCTCCATTATTTGATCCAAGATTAACTCGAAACTTAAAATCGAAAGTGTCATTCAGATTAATTTGATTCGCGTTCCAAACGAATCCCTTTTTATTAACCGAAGCCTGGGTTAGCCGAAAACATCCACCGCCCTGATTTAGGGCATTATTGCCCACAGAAAATTGTGCCAAGGATGCCGCTGGAAGGCATACAAGCACTACTATAATTGCCAATAAAGACGTGATTGAATTCGATACTGTTTTTTTAATCCTCAATGTAGACGCTTTTGTCATCGATAAAGTCAGTCAGCGAAGGTATGGAAACAACGCTTTCATCTTGCATGATAGACGTAAACTCCACACAAGGTTGGCATTGATTAGGATATTTTTCTCGATTTTGCAGCCAATATGCGCATAGACAAATACTTATGGCACGTTAGATTAACAAAAACTCGCTCTATAGCAAGCAAGAATTGTAGTTCAGAGAAGGTGAAACTGAATGGTTTAAATGCAAAACCGAGCAAAGAAATTAATCTCAATGATCAAATTAGCATCCGGGATAACCCCACTTGGCGAACTTTTAAAGTTCTTGACATTCCAAAAAACAGAGTCGGAGCAAAACTGGTGGGCACTTATCTTCTAGAAACTACATCACAAGATGACTTGGGCAAAATAAAAATGATTCAAGAAATGAATCGTCAAAACAAGTTTCACGGAATTGTAGGACGCCCCACGAAAAGAGATAGGAGAGACTTAGATCGATTTAAGACTGATGAATAGTCTCACGATTTTACTCTTAGCCCTTTAAACTTAGACTATTTTCAAGACCTTCGGCCGCTGAATGAAACGAATTGTATTCACCGTTACTAACGATCTTTGCTATGACCAGCGAATGGAAAGAATTTGCAGCGCATTGGCAGAAAATGGGTATGATGTATGTCTCATTGGGCGAGCGGATAAAAACTCGAATGCACTTGACAAGCGCAGCTATGAACAACAACGCATTATTTGCTCGTTTGAAAAAGGCAAACTATTCTATATCGAATACAACTTTAAACTGCTTTGGAAACTACTTTTTACCAAAACAGACATTATCTGTTCCATTGATCTAGACAGTATATTACCCGGGTATCTAGCCTCGTTGCTTCGAGGAAAAACGATCGTTTACGATGCGCACGAATACTTCACAGAAATGGAAGAAGTTGTAAGTAGGCCTATAATCAAAATGCTTTGGCTTAATCTTGAGAAATTCGTTTTGAAGCGAGTTAAATATGCATACACTATCAGTGACGGGTATGCACAATTATTTCGAAAAAACTATGGAAAAAAATTCTCTGTAATTCGCAACGTTCCAAGAATCAACCCTCTGATACAAAACAATCAAGCTAGAAAAAAGGTCGTACAATACCAAGGTATTTTGAATATTGGCCGAGGCTTAGAAGAGGCAATTAAGGCCGTATCTAGTCTGGACGATTTTGAATTACACATATATGGAGATGGTCCCCAATCCGATTTTTTGAAGCAATTAGCCCGTAATCAAAACGCTGGAAGCAAAGTTCAATTCATGGGAATGGTGAGTCCAGAAGTATTAAAGGAAAAAACACCTTTAGCATGGGTTGGTCTCACTCTGTTTTCTAGTAAAGGCTTACACCACCAGCACTCATTAGCAAATCGGTTTTTCGATTATTTCCATGCTGGAATCCCTCAAATTGCGGTAGGATATTCTGAATATAAATCTTTCAACGAAAACAATGAGGTCGCTCTGCTCATTCCAGAAATGACCGCAATGGCGGTGAGAGTTTCGCTACTTAACCTGGAGAGAGATACAGAGCTTTATAATCGGCTGCAGCATAACTGTCAGAAAGCTGCCGAGGCGAATAATTGGCAAGAAGAATCAAAAAAGCTTTTAGCATTTTACGAGAATTTATGAGACATACATTAATTATTTCAGCATTCATCTCCCTAACCATGGGAATTAACAAGCATGACTTTCATGTCAGTATTGCAGACTTATATCTAAAGGATGATACTATTCAAGTTGCAATAAAAATCTTCACTCATGACCTAGAGGAAACATTAAAGGAGACAACAGGGAATGCTGTTTTCTTAGATAATACCAGTGATAAGGCAGCAGCTTTTAAAGCAATTAAAAACTACTGCGAACCGCGCTTAACAATTGCCAATGCCTCTATTAAATACGAGCTGACATGGGTCGGTCATGAGTATGAGGATGATGTGACTTGGATTTACGCTTATGCAATAAGAGAGCCTGAATCATCATTCCTTTCGGTAAAAAACACCCTACTTCAGCATGGCCATCACCCTCAGCATAATATGGTTCATCTAAATAATGGATACGAGATAGAGTCGAAGATCTGCACTACAGAGAAACCTGAAGTTCGATTTAGTCTAAACTAAAAAGGCGAACCCGCGGGTTCGCCTTTTTTATTTGTTAAATCTTTTAATTAGCTGCCACGCTGAGAGCCTCCGGCCTTACGAGGTGCTGAAGCTCCTGATGATTTCGCTTTTTGAGAGGCCTTTGGCGATGCCTTTGACGTTGCCTTTTTAGCTGCCTTTTTGGGAGCAGCTTTCTTTGGTTTGTCTGCACCACTCTCAGTTTTCTCCTCCTCCTTTTCTTCAACGGTAGCAGGATCATATGCTATATGCTCAATTAGCGTGTTATACCACTTCACTACCTTGACCATGTCACTAACATAAACACGTTCTGGGTCGTAGTTGGGAAGTATTCCTTCAAAGTACTCCTTCGTTATTTTGTTGTCACTTTTATGATCAAGGCACTTCTTGCCTCCCTCTTTTTCAAAAATAGCTTTGAAAACATCGTTTAGTGGAACTTCCTCCTCAGTGGTATAAATGCTAATTTCTTCCAGGGCACTAACTTTAGCAGATCCGTGCACAGGAAAACGCTTTCCATCAGCTACTCCTTCTACAATGATTCCATTTTTCATTTGTCCAACCAATCGGTATAAACCTGGTTTGCCTGAAACTGATAGTATTTGTTCTAACGCCATATTTTATCTTAAAAAGATGGGCAAAAATAGCTTTATTCTGAAATTGCTAATCGTGTAAATAATTCATTGGAATTGTTCGATTTATATCGCCTCCATAAATTCGTAAAAAATAGGATCCACTTGTAAGACTTGGTAACTGCAGTACTTGAAAGTTAGGGCCCGCGTAATAACTCATTTCACCAAATTGATGAATTAAAGTGCCATCGATTCCATACAGATCAATATTCAATGAAGTTGGCTTTTGCAATGCAAATTCGACCCTTAGATCATTACTGGTGGGATTAGGCGAAATTTTAACCGACTGGAATGGAGTCAATATTTCATCACCAGGTAAAAATCCGTTGTGCCTCTTAAATGCGGAGTCTGCTTGAGCGAGCATCTCCTCTTTGTTTTTTGTGGCAATGAACGCAAAGGCGACCGTTGCGGAATCCCCACTTGCCAAAACAGTGCTTCCCATTGAAATTACTTGACTCACATCAACACCTAAATCGGACTGTCCGATACTTAGTTGGTTATGCGTCATTGCATACCATTTTTCTTCAGATGAAAAACCGTTTTCGCGTAAGTTGACTTTTCCATTATCACCAGCGTTGTTAATCATATAGCTATAAAACGGTTTATCAAAGTTCAGTTGAACTATACCACCAGCATATGGTACATCTGAAGAAGAGTAAACAAACCCCAAACGCTTACCATAAGACGTCTCACCTCTGTTCTCGGCAGCATTGCGCACATCCCAATCGGCATATATTCCCACATTTAAATCTTTTAAATCCCTTTCACCCACATTAACGACTGTATATTCTATGACCACGTAGTTTCTATGTCCTTGGTCATCATATGCCCAAGTTTTTTGATTAACAATAAGGCCTATTTCATCTTCAATGGCAGATGTATCGTTGAATCGACCTGATGCCAAGAAGGCTTCTCCATTTGTTGCAGGAATTTTTTCAATAACAGAAACAGGCCAAAAATCACGGTCTGTATATTGTTCTCCTCTAACTCGATCCGCAACCTTTGTATAGCCGTAAGCTTCTGAACCAATTAGCAAACCAGCTTCAAACAAAAAGTTCCCTTCATTCTCCAGCTGCATGCCAAGGCCCGCTGTTCTAGAATTGTTTGCATATCCAACATGTCCACTGCTACTTAAGGTAGTAGAGACATCGTTGACTGCCACGTTAACAAAATCCGGATTAACAAGCATCCGTATATGCTCAACCCTATGGTAGCCGCCCGAAGTAATATCCACTCTGAGATCTATCGTTTCGTTGTATTCATTTATATCCGAAATCTCAAACTGAAAAGGATCGTTCATGTTATTCGCACGTCCATTTTCGCCAAGTGCAGGAAATGTTTTTATGCTATCCAATAACGTGGCTAGGTCATTCAGCATTGACAATTTCACCGCAATGGGCCCCGTTTGTTCAAAATAATTGACCAATTCAATACCCAAGTCCACTAGGTCACCAACCACATACACTTCATCATCACCATCGGTGATTTCATAGTTCTCCATACCAATGCTAGTCGTAACCATTGTGTCAAGTGCAGCCCGCATATTGAGCAATCCGCTCCCCAATCTATTAGCATATTGCGAATTCAGGTTCAAACTATCAATGTTTGTAGCGGTTTCCATCAATTGCGCCTTCAATTGTGCCGGTGGCATATAGCCAAAACGGTCCAATACTATCGCTGCAGCTCCAGCTACTATCGGTGAGGACATTGACGTTCCATTATCGTAATCGTATGTGCCGTTTTTAGTGCTGAATACTACCTGGCCTGGCGCAGCGATGTCCATGGCATAGTAGAAACTACTGAAAGTAGCCTTATTTGTCAATGAATCAGTGGCTGACACCGCCATAGCCTCAGGAAATGCTGCGGGATAAAAGTCATAGTCGTTATTATTATTACCACCACCGCAAACAACAAGCTTGCCCATTTCAGTTGCAAACTTCACTACATCATGCCCAAGTTGTGTGTAATCAGTACTTCCCCATGAACAATTAATGACATCTGCACCCATCATCACGGCATATTCTATCCCTTCATAACCATGTGTTAGCTCGAGTTGGTTACCAGCTTTAATCGCGAGAATCTTGCATTTATAACCTGAACCGGCAACTCCAGTATTATTGTTAGTTGAGGCTCCTGAAAGACCGGCCACATGGGTGCCATGAGACCAACTTAATTCGTCAGGGTCATTATTATTATCATAGAAATTCCAACCTCTGTGATCATCTATGTAGCCATTCTCATCATTATCCAATCCGTCAATAGGATCTTCCAAATTCAATTCAATCGCGTCTACCAAATCAGGGTGATCCCAATCCACTCCTGTATCTATTATTGCCACAGTTTTCCCACTGGAACCTTGGCTCAAATCCCAAGCCTCAAATGCTTTAATGGCTGATAAATGCCATTGCTTATGAAGCAATGCATCATTTGGCACGCCTAAGGGTTGCATAATGTAAGCCGGTTCCGCGTAAAACAGTGAGCCAGTAGCCTCTAGCCAATTAGAAGCTTTGATTGGTGAAAGTTCTGCATTGTAATAAACATTGTAAATAAGTGAAAGATCAACGGTTTGGTTTGATGCCAACCGAGCCTCATTATTTTGACTTTGATTTGGGAATTTCTTCTCAATTCTTGTGACTTTAATTCTCTCAAAGACATCTCGAATTTCAATCAAATCAATTGCATCAGAATGGCATTCATTTCTGTGCATTTCATTTACCCGGAGCACCAACACTCCCCTTTGAAAGCGCTCTTGCGACACCGCAGTTCCAACGAATAACAAACAACATATGAAGAGAATACCACCCTTCATTAGCTCTTGATAATTTTCACGAACCTTTCAGCTGACGTACCAACAATCTTGAGCATGTAAACCTGATATGTGCCATTAAACTCTTGACACCAATAAGTAACCTGCCCAAGGTAATTGCCTGAAACACTAATTAAATTTTCTGATACTGAGGTGTTTAGGCAAGAAGCTATACTATCAAACGGCACTCGTCCCTCAAACTTAAGGCTAGGGCTCACGCGATCTGCAGCAATTGAAAAATTAAGAGACTCAAAGTCACCAGTATCTCCGAACATACTGAACTGTATAAGCCCATTACCAGATGTTGCTGATGATGGAATTTGAAACCATGTAAAGTTGGTGTCAGAATCAGCATTATAACCGAGGTGATCTGGTACATTTTCACCTAAATTACATGCAGCGCAAACCATTATTCTTCCTGATTCTTCAGCGATAAGTGCTTCAATTTCTTTAGTAGGAATATCATCCCCATCATGCGACCCAAAATAGTTGCCGATAGAACCGTTAATTACGCAAGGTCGTCCATGCTCCTCTACTCTGGTAAAAATGTAATGCACCGCATCTGCAACCAATGATGTCCATGAATAGCTGAAAAAATTACTACTTACCACTATTATATCCGCCTCTGGCGCACAACCCGCATACTGCTCGTCAAAATCACCGTTCGCAGTCGCTATACCAGTCGTATTCGCTCCGTGGCCATAATAAACTGCCTGATCTTCGTGTGGGCAAAGGCCATCATTTATATCAGCACTATGATATAATTGACCATAGACAGGAATTCTTGATATTTCATTGATAGGAAGCGTTTGATCCCACAAGTTGAGCACCCGTGTATCTCCATTTTCATCCAAAAAGTCAGGATGATTTAAATCTAAACCAGCATCAATGATTCCAATGATTACTCCTTCACCTTTAAGTTCACTCGGCAAACCAGCTAAGCCAACAAGCACTCTATCGAGACTCGTGTGCACCCTAGATTCATTAAGCAGTGTCCTGCCCAAGCATAATTGGAAGTGTACAGCTTTGACCTCGTCTATTTCTTCGAGTTCAATTAATTCAGCTTTTGGAATAGCAACTGCCGCATATTGTCCGGTATATCGCTTGTAAATCCTACCATGTTCTTTAGATGTTTTCTTCAAAGCATCTTCAGCTCCTTTCAAATACACATGAAATACTTCGTTCTCAGGAATATTATACTGTAATTGATGAAAATCAATCGGCACATTCATCTTTTCCCAAAGCCTTTGACCAAAAGCCAAATCAGCAATCCCAAAGATCAAGCACAGCATTATATATGGTTTTATACTAAACATGGAATGTCAACTATGGAGACGAAGTTCTTCGTTTCGGGTTGGAACTGAAAATAAATATGTTTAAATCCATTGGTTAGTGCCAGGTACTTGGGCTCTAAGACGGAAGCATATGTTATAGTTTGATCATATACAGATTGATCCAGTTTAACTTCTGACGCCTTACATTCAACAATAAGAAAAACTAAATTGTTTGGATCAACCACAATGATGTCAGGACGTTTAGACACTTTTCCATATTTAATCTCAGATTCAAGCATCAGTCTTGATTCTGGAATTGACTTCTCCTTAACAAGGTAATTTGCATAATGCTGTCTTACCCACTCCTCAGGTGTTAATGTCAAATATTTTTTACGAAATCTATCAAAGATTTGAATCTGCTGGTTTACGCTTCTAACTTTGGCCGCGTAAGGCGGCAAATTGAGAGGTGGAAATTTGTTACGATTTATCAAGGATTCAATTAAGATTATCAATGGCGAATGTAAAGCAGTATCAGGACACTATGGTTACTCTAAAAAAAGGAGTTTATCATCCTATTTATTTGCTTCATGGCGAGGAACCTTATTACATTGACAAAATCAGTAAGCACATAGAAGATCATGCTTTGGAAGAGCATGAAAGAGATTTTAACCTGAATGTTTTTTATGGTCGCGATTTGAATAAAGACAATTTGCTTGAGACACTTCGTAGATTTCCAATGATGTCGCAAAGGCAAGTGGTTATTGTTCGCGAAGCTCAAGATTTTGGGGGCAGATGGACCGATTTATTGGGTTATTTTGAGAATCCGATGCAATCAACCATATTGGTTATTGACATGAAGTATAAAACAGCTGACTCTAAAGCAAAATGGTATCAAGCCATTAGCAATGCGGGTCTTGTATTCGCTTCAAAGAAGCATTATGACAATGAACTTCCTGAAGTTATAACTGGGTTTGTTCGTGAAATGAAATATAGGATCAATCCGAAAGCAGCGCATATGATGGCTGAGTATCTAGGAAATGATTTAGAAAAAATTGAAATGGAGCTGGGCAAACTCAGTATCACTGTTCCATTGTCTAAAGAGATAAGCGCGGACGACATTCACCGTTTAATAGGAGTCAGCAAAGAATACAATGTGTTCGAATACTTAAACGCATTAACAGCAAAAGATCCATTCAGAAGTTATAAGATAGCTCAGTTTTTAGGCAAGAATGAAAAGAATAATCCATTCTTATTAATCACAAATACTCTGTTTGGTCATTTTAGCAAAGTGATGATATATCAGAGTCTCAAATCAAAAGACCCACAAACGGCTATGAAAGCCTTAGGACTGAGAAGTCCATTTGCAGTGAAGTCAATAGCGTCAACCAGCACTCAATTCACACAGCGAAAAGTAGCAGAAATCATACGTTTGATGAGAGATTTTGACGCAAGATTTAAAGGAGTAAATTCAAGTTACGGTGAGTCCTCTGAGGAAATGTTGAAAGAAATAACCTACAAGATTTTAAACTAGCTGGCCACATTCATCCAAACCACCTTTTTGGTTTCAAAAAATGGATCATCAAACCAATCATCCAAGTACCAATAGCGGTGCTTGCAGCCTATCTCGTCTAGTTCGCTCTGGAAATCTCCACCTTTAATGTAGAGCAGACCATTTGGTAATTCAGACTTCTTTCCTTTTCGAATCTTCCCTTTCAACCAACCGTGCATAACAGGTAAAGACTTGACAGCTCGACTCACAACAAAATCAAATTGATTCGGAACCTCTTCCATTTTAATGTTGAGACCGGTGGCATTTTTTAGTTCTAGGTGATCAATCATAGAATTTACAGCCTTGATCTTTTTACCAATAGAATCTATGAGGGTGAATTGAACCTCAGGAAAAAGAATGGCCAATGGTATGCCAGGAAATCCACCTCCAGTGCCTACATCCGCAACTTGCATTCCATCTATAAACCTAATTGCTTTCGCAATTGATAATGAATGGAGAATATGACGTGTCCAAATATGTTCCGAATCTTTTCTAGAAACCAGATTTATCATCTCATTTGTTTCAAGAAAAACATTTACGAATTCCTCTAATTTGATTGCCTGCTCATCTGAAATCCAATTCAAATGGTGACGAATTAATTTGATTCCTTCCACTAAAACTTATGTTTGGTACTTTTCAAAATCTCGAACATGAGCTCCCTTGCTCGAAATAATTGGGCCTTAACTGTTCCAAGCGGAATTTCCAATTCAGCCGCTATTTCGTCATAACTCTTCTCCTGAAAGTACCTCATTTCTACTAATTGACGGTACTTTGGTTTAAGCTGTTCTACAATTCGATGCATCTCCTCTATTCGCTGACTTTTCATCAACTTCTCTTCGGGATTAAGACCTTCATATTCCAAATCTATTGAGGCATTAGATTCATCATCATTTGAGTATCCTGAGTCAAGGCTTACTGTTTTTCCTAATCTCTTTTTTCGTAAAAAATCAATACAATTATTCGAAGCGATTTTAAATAACCAGGTGCTAAAAGCATAATCTGGACTGTATTGTGCAAGCCTTTTGAAAGCTTTACCAAACGCTTCAATTGTGAGATCCTCGGCATCATCATCATTGGAAATCATCTTTTTCATCATGAAAAAAACACTCTCTCGATAAACAGACATGAGTTCTGTATAAGCTCGTTGATCTCCATTCTTAGCTCGATCAACCAGATCCAGGTCACGCCTGGCACTATCGCTTATTTTTTTCGGTTCCATTCCTTTGAGTGCCTCAGTTGGCTGGCGACCGAAAATAAAGGATTCAATAAGGACATGAATGCATCAAGAAAGATTTCTTTTATAGGAACTGATTCATAGCACATTACTCGTTGCATATTATGCACAGAAACTGCGTGCACTAAATACCTGAGAATAACCATAAGCACTAGAATTGGCAGCAGAAAGTAGTTTCCATTAACTAGAAAATATGCTAAACCGAACACCGAAACAAAGTCTGAAAGGTCTATTATAGTGAGTAGAATCAGGCTTTTTACCGAATAACTCTTTCCAGCCTCAAGATGTCTCTTTTTCTGAGTTATCCATTCATTCAATGTTTTGGGTGTTTGCGAAATTGTCAACGCCTCTAAAACAACATCGTGTTTAGTTTCTAGCGGAATTGACTGAATAAAAAGGTCATCGTCACCGCTTTTTATCTTTTCATGAGTTGAAAATCCATTTACCTCATGGAATAAGGTCTTGGTGTATCCAAAAGATCTTCCAACGGCCATATATGGGCGAAAAAGCACAGCCGCAGTGAGATATCTAATTGCAATTCGGATCGAGTCTAATCGATAAAGCCAATTGATCAAATTGTCCTCTTTTTGAAACAATCCGAATCCGATTACCAATTGATTCCCTTTGTTAAACGATTTTCCAAAATGTCTGAGCCAATCCAATGAAGCGGGAATACAATCTGCATCGGTAAAAACAAGATAATCGCTGGTAGCATTATCAATTCCAGTCTTGAGTGCATTTTTCTTTCCAGGAAATTGATCATTTGGATTAGCATTGAAAAAACGAAAATTCGAATGGCGCTTTTCTAGGGAAATTAGGACCTCCTCGGTTTCATCAATGCTTCTATCGTTAATCACTATTAACTCGAAATCAGTATAATTCTGTTTTAGTATTTCAGGAATATTTTTTGAAAGGTTTTCAGCCTCGTTTTGCGCAGCAATGATTATTGATAATGCTGGCATCTTCTCAGACTTCTCGCTTTGTCTAATTTTCAAAACAGACAACTTATTTACAACCAGACTGGACATTATTGATGCAGTTAACTGAATCGCTGCACAGACAAGCGTCAATTGAAACAAAAAGCTATCCAAAGAGCAGGAAATAAGCAATTGCGGACAAAATCAATGCTATGTAAAACACATTTTTGTTGGAATTTGACGTAGCTTTTTTATTCTGATTTTGACGCCAGCTATAACTCATTCTGCTTCTCACCCCTTCTCCACCGACTTCTGAGCCTTCCCTGTCCAACTCCTGACGAATTGCTGCTTTTCGTCCTTCCAAGTACTCCTTCGTTTCATTGAAATACCTGGGTTTGTAATCAAACCTTTTGGGTTGAGGTTGTTTGAATAGGAAACGAATCATAAGACAAACCTAATTGAAAAACCAAGTTAGAGAAATCAGTTTCACTTATTGTAACAAAACATTGATGATAAGTACTTAATTGGCATATCATGTGTTCTAATAAACTAAATACATTGGACAAAAATTCTGATAGACGATCATAAGTAAAATAAGACATTTCATCATCCTGTTTTTGGCAAGTTTTGCTTCGCTTTCAGGAATCCCACCTTTGGAGAATGAGGTTCGATTAAATCCATTTTCCCCTGTATCGATAGACGCGGTAGATTCGGTAATGGCCAGATTGGATGACAATGAAAGAATAGCTCAACTATTTGTGATTAGAAACAGTCAGCCTGATGAACTCTACGCAGGAGGTTTCCTCTTCAACGATATAGATAACATTCATCTAACTAGCATTAAAGACCCTAATGGCATATCATATCTTGTTGGCTATGATATGTTACAAGCCAAAACTCAATTCGCATCAGAGCAGCAACTTGCCGAATCAAATGATTTTGAACTAGTAAGTAGGTATACATCCGCTGTCGGAAATTTCTTAGCTCAACTTGACGTCAACTTTGTCTTAGGCCCAGCTTTAGATCTCTATCAAAATGACATGAACCACTCAACGGTAAACCATTCATTTAGTGACAATGCCAAAATCACTTTGAGCTTTGCTTCGGCATCTGTTCGTGGATTTAATCAAGCTGGAATATTATCTGTTGTAGGCAGTTACCCTGGAATTGGAAGTGCGAAGCAAAGCATTGAATCAGATTCTCCTACACTATTTGCAAGGTCTAACCAGCTCTATTCAAATGAAATGATTCCGTTCAAAGGTTTGGTCAACACTGGAATTCAGAATATCATGATTGGCAATGTGCATGTGCCCGCAATCGATTCGGGTACAAATTTCCTCGCCTCACAGTCACCAGAAGTAAATGATATACTCAGGAACAAACTAGAATTTAACGGGCTAGCTTGGACAGATATTTCTAATCAAGAAAGTGAATTTAATGGAGATGCAACTAGCGCAATCATTGCTGGCAACGACATTGTAATAATCGATGGGAATCTTCGACAAAACATCAAAAAAGTCAATGAATCAATTGATGCTGGAAAGCTAAATCGACAGTTGATTGATCAAAAATGCAAGCGAATAATCCAAGCCAAATTATGGAGTGGAAAGAATCAACCCAAAAAGAAAGATAGCGCTGTCGCGGAAATGGAATTAATTCTAGCTAATAGAGCTGTTACTGATGCTTCGTTGACTCTTTTAAGAAATCAGAATGAGAGAATTCCATTGCGAAATTTGGATACTCTAAAAATCGCATTGATTAATATTTCTGAAAACCCCGAAGCTTTCAATTCAGATTGGATTCAGAGATACTCTTCTGCAGATTTCTTTACAATTCGTCTCAATCACTTAGAAGAGGACTATTCTGCTTTTCAGAGAAAGCAAAAAGAATATAATCTTGTGATATTATTAGGTGCTCCCGAGACTAACTTACAAAGGAAACGTTTTGGAATAGGAGAACATTACCAAAGTGTAATTGAACGAATTAGCATACAACAACCAACTATTTTTGCTTGGTATGGAAATACAAAAGCACTGCTATACGTTAGCAATACCCCAAGTCTTGAATGCGTAATCTCTGGTCACGAACCAATACCCCTAAGTATGGACCTCACAGTCCAAAAAGTATTTGGAGGACGCCCATTTACAGGACGCCTTAAACGTAAGGTCGGAAATCAGTACGAGCGTGAGTTTGGTATAGATACTGAAAAAACTCGATTAGCATATGGCTTGCCTGAAGAGGTTGGGATTAAAAGTGAATACCTATCTCCAATAAGTACCATTGTAAGAAATGCCATAGAAGAGAAGGCTTGCCCAGGCTCACAGGTTTGGTTTGCAAAAGATGGAATGGTCGTGGTAAACGAAGCCTTTGGACATCATCGGTATGATGCTAGAGATACTGTTCGGTGGAATGACTTGTATGATTTAGCTTCGATAACCAAGATAGCTGGATCGGTTGCTGGATTGATGAAGTTAACACAAGACTCCTTGTTTAATCTCGATCATAATTTGTGCGATTATCTTGATGAATGGGTTGATACGACCGAGTTTATGAATATGGGAATGCGAGAAATTTTTGCTCATCAGGCTGGACTTCCAGCTTTCATTCCATTCTATGCAAGCACTTTACAAAAAGGTGTGCCTCGATATGACATCTACAGCATTGCTCAAAACGAAACATATCCGTTAAGAGTGGCACGTGGGCTATACATAAGGTCTGATCAATCGGATCGCATGTTCAGGCAAATCATTAATCATTCAATAAAACCTGAGAAGAAATACAAATACAGTGATGTGGGCTACTATTTTGCCTTGAGAATTATAGAAAAACAAAGTGGAATTCCGATGGATGTATACCTAGATAGGGAATACTACAGACCCCTTGGTCTCAGCACCATGGGGTACAAACCACTCGAACACTTCGAGAAATCTAGAATTACACCTACTGAGTTTGATCGATATTTCAGAAAACAATTAGTGTACGGTGATGTGCATGATCCCGGAGCGGCAATGCTAGGTGGAGTTGGCGGTCATGCTGGACTATTCTCAAATGCCAACGATCTTGGAGTACTTATGCAGATGTATCTCAACGGAGGAAGTTATGGAGGTGATTTTTTCTTTGACAGCAATGTAATTAATGATTTTACTCGATGTCAATTCTGTGATAACAATAATCGAAGGGGTGCAGGTTTTGACAAACCGCTGACACAAGGTGGCTCTGGTCCTTCATGTGGATGTACTGCAAAAGAAGCATTCGGGCATCAAGGTTTCACAGGAACCGTGACCTGGGCTGACCCAGATCAGGATATAGTCTATGTGTTTTTGTCAAATCGTGTTTACCCTGATGCCTCCAATAAAAAGCTGGCACAAATGAATATTAGAACGGATATCCAACAAGTATTTTACGATGCAATTGAAAAAAGTCGCGAATTGGACAGTACAGCAAACCAATTCTGACCACAATTAGTAAAATCGAACAGACGTAATAATCGTTTGTTTGTATTCACAAAGAACACAAATGCGCATAGGAATAGTTTGTTACCCAACTTTTGGTGGTAGCGGTGTAGTAGCAACAGAACTTGGGCTTGAAATGGCTTCAGAAGGTCACTCAGTGCATTTTATAAGCTACTCGCAACCTGTTAGGCTGGATCCATATGCAGCAAATGTTTATTATCACGAAGTATCGGTAAGCGACTACCCGTTATTTGACTATTCTCCTTACGAATTGGTCTTAACATCTAAGCTAGTAAGCGTTGTTAAAAACGAAAATCTAGATATTTTACACGTTCATTATGCAATACCGCACGCCTCTGCAGCATACATGGCTAAGCAAATTCTTGCTTCAGAAGGCATTCATATTCCCATTGTATGTACCCTGCACGGTACAGATATTACACTTGTAGGTAAAGACGCCTCTTTCGAACCTGTGATCACCTTCGCGATTAATGAGAGTGATGCGGTTACGGCTGTTTCTGAAAGCCTCAAGAATGACACTTTAGAATATTTCAATATTAAGAGAGAAATTAAGGTCATTCCTAATTTTATTGACATAAAGTTTTTTGACGGCTTGAAGCCAAATGGTATTCGTGATCGATATCTGCCGGATGGCGGAAGATTAATAATGCATTTGTCCAATTTCAGGAAAGTAAAAAGAGTTGAAGATGTAGCCTTGATTTTTGCGAAAATTCAAGAAAAAATTCCGTCACAATTGTTGATTATAGGAGATGGCCCAGAACGAAACAATGTGGAAAAAATGTGTCGCGACTTAGGTATCTACAACTGTATTCATTTTTTGGGTAAGACAAAAAAAATAGAGCAATTCTTGGTAAATGCAGACCTATTCATATTACCATCAGAAACAGAAAGCTTTGGTTTAGCCGCTCTTGAAGCAATGGCAGCAGGCGTTCCAGTCATCAGCACGAATACTGGTGGTTTACCTGAGGTGAATAAACACGGTTTCAGTGGTTATTTGAGTGATGTAGGAGACGTTGATGATATGGCAAAAAATGCAATCTCCATTTTAGAATCTGAAGAGACACTACTTCTATTTAAGAAAAATGCAAGAGAGCATGCGCTAAAATTCAATCTAAAAAAGATCTTACCTCAATATGAGGCGCTGTATGAGTCGTTGATTCTATCTTTGGAATGATCCTTGAAATAAGTATCCAAAAATCGACTCTATTATGAAAAAGGTAATTTATTTAATAGCTATTTGCGGTATCATGACGAGTTGTTCGACTTGTTACGAATGCTCTGAAGATGTAATAATTTATAGTGGAAACAACCCTACTGACACCGTCACTAATTCAGACGAACTGTGCGCGGCAGATCAGGCTGAAATTGATGATAGAGAAGCGGCTGGAGCAACATGTATTGCTCAATAATTAATTAAGCAGAATTCCATTTTCCGCTTGCGATTCTTGATAATACAGGAAGTGTAAATATTTTACATGCCTGTGAACCATGTCTTCACGTGCCGATTCATTTTCTAGTGAGACAAACCTTACTTTCTCCTCATTCTTCATTGCGATACACGCAGCTACATCGATTGGTCGATATCTAAGAATGTCTTCTAAGACTGGTCTCTTACCAAATTTAATCTCAATATAGTCAGCAAAATGCGCTAACAATTCTATCGAGGCTAGTTTGTCGGTCTGAAAATCCATTAGCTTACCAATGGCACCACCTGGATACATTTTAGACTCAAACACACCTTCCTGTCTCTCCAATTGATGCAAGTGGGTGCACTCAATAATTACATCTCGCTGACCATTTGGTAAGCGCTTTGTGACTCTAACCAAACGACATTTTGAAGCCAGCCGAATATTATTGTTTTCATAAGGCAAGGCAAAAGGCATAGAACTCTGCTCTACTTCATCAAACAGTTGCTGGTATCTTGGCTCGAATATGTGCAAAGGCATCTGCTCTCCAGGAAGGAGTAAGATATTGAGCGGAAACATCGGTATAGCTTTAGATTCGGTATCCATTAATCTAAAGTAACAACTTCAATGATAAAAGAGTTCTACTAAAAAAGCAACCAAATTTCTTCTTGGTTCAAATAGCGGCCTTTTATCCAGTTGGTAAGGATAATGCAAACCTTATCCTCCTTTTTAGACATCCAGAAATATGATCTGAATCCTCGCCACCATCCATTATGATATATGATAGTGTCGCCACTGCTTAATGATTTAATCCTCCAACCATAGCCGTAATATAGGTTTTGAGCGTAGCGTTCTTGTGGTTTAGTAGCCTCGGCCCATAAATCAGGATCAACAAAATCATCCGTGCCCATTGCCAAATAAAAGGTCAATAAATCATCTACAGTGCTGTACACCCCCTTGTCACCAACAATTCCATCCAAATAAGATGGTCTTTTTGAGTCTCTATTAGGAAAATGACCATGTACCTCGTAAGCCAAAGGGTCAAGCTTATTGACATCCATTATTTCTGAATTAGACATATCCAATTCAGAAAAAACCTCAGTCCTCATATATTCCTGAAAAGAAACTCCCGTCACGCTTTCTACTATATCTGCTAGAAGTGTGTAGTTGGTATTGCAATAATCAAAATACTGTTCTGGCTGAAAGTAATTGGGGATTTGCTTACACTCCATCATGGTGATTAGATCATCATTGTCCATCATGTTTTCAGGACTTCCCCATAAACTATCAGTTACGTATGCATAGTATCCGATTCCACTGGTGTGAGTCAATAAATGCCTTACGGTAATATTATTGTACGGTGTGCACGGTAAAAAGGTGGTTACAGAATCATCCAGTTTAACCAATCCTCTCTCTATTAACTGCAAAATGGCATAAGCCGTAAATGGCTTTGACAGAGATGCGAGCTGAAATTGATCATCAATGTCAAGAGAATCTGATTTTGAGTCAAATCGCTTTACACCTTTTGCAAAGGCAAACTGCTTTCCATCCTTATAAAACAATCCGACTCCATTGAATTTTGAGTCCTTAAACAAGACTTCGAAATAATCATCAATATCATTTGAAATAGAATCCTCTAAGGGAATAACAGCGTCAGTAACCGTGCTATCTATTATTATCTTCTGCTCTTCAAGGGCAACTTCTTCATCGCAGCCAGAGGAAAAAGAACCCAACAATATGAATAACCAAATTAGTCTATGGGGCTTCGCCACAGGTGCAGTTCTGATCGTATTTCCCGTATTCTGATTCACATTTATCAGCGTATGCGCTTAAATCCTTTTTGGATCCGCACATTTCTGTGTACTCATATCTTGTAATACTATCCTGATCCTTAACCACGCATACGTGACACTTTTCGCAGCTCATGAGCGCGAGGCCTAAAATGACTATTACTGAGAAGTACTTCATAGTTAATATTTATTCAATCATAAGGTTTTCTGCACAATCGCAATACAGACTCAGAGTATCTGAAGTGCCAGCGGCTGCAGCATCCTCACAAATCGTAAAATAATCCTCGTAATCTTTCTTTGTAACGCAAACTTCCTTGTATACCCATTGAATATCATTATCAGCAGAATCTCTTACAACACATTGATAACATCGCTTACAACTGCCGCTAAAGATAGCGCAAATCATTAAAAGCCCGAATATTTTCATTGAGTTGTTCATAGGCCGCAAACGTAATAAATCAATCATTCTGTTTTTTGTAAGTAAGAACTTTGGAAAGTAAATCAATGTTCAAATCTCGACCCGTCCAATTTGATATAATCTCACCATTTCGGACTAAAATAGCCGAAGGAAATGTGCCGTTTATTGCTTGCAATAAGCTTCTACTGGATGACTTTCTAACATCAAATGAATCGATTCCTGTTTCCTCTGCAAAATCCTGAACATCTTCCTCTTTTCCGTAAACCAAAATTCTCAACTGATCTGCGGCCTTTTCCTTGTCAAGAGTAGATAACAAAGAAGCCAATTGCTTACAATGGACACATTTCGCCATCATTACGATGATCAGTTTTTGATCCTCTTTCAGATCCCAGGAATGAGTACCATTCAATGTTTGAATCAATTCCCTTTCGATGGTCGATTCCTGATTCATATCCACACTTGGTAGAGGCAAAGCCAAAAACAGGGCCGGAATGGCTATTGCCCCCAATACCAAATTGATCCAGCTATACTTCCATTTATAATTCCAATCCAACTTCCATATTAAGAAGACCGACCAGCCTAATAGTATCAAGTTCTTTGCAATGCTTGTAGGCGCATCCATAGGAATAAGCTCTCCAAAACAACCACAATTTTCATCTCCTGCACCAATTACCATTTGATAGGCCAGAAAAACTGTAAAAAACAAAAGCATTGCAACGCTTGCGATCATTGATTGCTTCAATTTAAAACCAAAAGCAATCGCCATTCCAAGAATAAACTCAAACAGAATAATTAGTCTAGAAAACAGTGGCGCCCATTCCCAAGAAAATCCGACTTGTTTGATGAGCACCAATTCAAAAGCCTCAATAGGAAATAGTTTCAATGCAGCTGATGCAATAAATACTATTCCAAGTAAAATTCTGAGTATGAGATAAATGATTTTCATACTAGTTTGTTGGGCCTTTGTATTTAGCTCCAATACGGCATCTGCGAGTAATTTCATCGTTCAATTCAATACCAACGAGGCTATCACATAGCTCCTTTGCTTCTTCGTCTTTCGCCTTTTCAATAATCACATATTCAACCCCACCCTCATAGGTGTCACATTCACAGGTCCAAGATTTACGACATGACGAGGCAATTATAAATCCAATAGATAGGAGTAAAATGACTGATGTAAATTTGATTTTCGGCATCTTTGATCGAGAATTCAAAGGTAAATTCTATTCACTTCATGTGACTTGGATTTTAACAAACTACAACCATGACGAAACTGTCCACAAAAGGGTTACCCTATGAGCCAAAAGTTTTATTAGCATGGGGCGAAAGCATTAGTCAAAATCAAAAAATCACTGATTGGTTTATGAAAAATGGATTTACAGAGCTTGGACTCTTTCGCTATGCACTTCGGAATGAAAAGCGATCTCGCGAATGGCTGCTCAAAAATGGTCATCCTCACCTAATGGCTCTTATTAACGGGATTGAAGGAAATAAAAAAGCCTTGGATTGGCTAAAGTCAAATGGATTTGAAGTTTTGCACCTCATGGCTCTTACGGGAGATGGAGACTCGGATGCACATGAAAAGCTAATGACACCTCAGACAAAAATATACGCTCTTTTGGCAAAGAAAATGGAACACATTAAGGATGAGATTGAGATGAATAACACCGACATTCATCGGATTGATCCAAATTAATCTTTCACAGGTTTTCCCTCTAAGAATTCACCTTTCCATATTGTTCCGTCCTCATACTTGATCTTGCCTTTTCCTGACCTTTTGCCTTCTTCAAAGTGACCTCGATAGAGTTTACCACTTGGCCATTCCATCTGTCCTTTACCATGCGGATCGTCCTCTTTCCATCGGCCAAAATACTTTCTACCGTCAGGCCACTGCATAGTTCCTTTACCATGACGCATTCCATTTTGCCACCTTCCTTCATAAAAACTGCTATCAGCCCAAACCATGGTCCCTTTGCCACTAAACTCACCCTCGTAAATTTCACCGTAATACTTTGAGCCGTTTTCCCAAAATATGGTTTGAAAACCATCTCCCAATAGCCTTATATTATCTGGACTAGAAATTTGAGATATTCCGCTGAATGGAATTACAAATAACACAACATGTAATAAATATTTCATTAGCGCCAAAACCCTATTTCTTGTTTAACTCCCCAACTCCAGATAGATTCTCTTTTATTTCCGGGTTGCCCTTATAATCGACCTGACCTGCTCCTGAGATATCCACCGACAAACTTTCGGAAGCATTTATTTCAACATCGCCAGCCCCAGAAACACTAATTTTTGCTCGTTTCGATTCTAAATTAAAAGCATGAATCTCAGCCGCACCGCTTATTTCTAATTCCACTTCTTCTGCTAGGCCGTGTAACTCGATTTCTTCTCCACCGCTCAATTCCATTCTAAACTTTGTGACGTTTAATGTCAAATCAGCCTCTGCTGCGCCTGATATATCTATGAGTAATTCATCACTATTTATACTGCCGTTCGAAACCAATTCGCATGCGCCAGAAATCTGAACTTCCTCTAAACTTCGATAAAAAACGGTGACAACTAATTGATCGGTATCAAAGTACTTATGGCCTGATGAAATGATCAATTCTTCGTTTTTCACCTCTGTAGAAATATGCTCTAAAAGATTCTGATCTGTTTCTATTAAAACGCTGGGTTCACCTTGAACAAGAACTACGTTGAACATTCCAGAGACCTTCAGGTCCTTAAAACTGTCCACAATTCGTTCTTCGCTGGTAAGATTGCCATCTCCCTTAATTGATTCATTGCATGAAAGAAAAAACAAAGGAATTGAGATAAAAAGAAGCGTTTTCAACATATCATTTTAGATTTGGTGGAGTTCAAAGGTGGGAAATGCTTTTCACCTAAACCAGATTACACAGACAATGAATTTATTACTGCTTAGCAACTCTACTAACCCTGGTCAACCTTACCTGGAATGGCCGATGGACTATATCGATCGTTTTCTAGGAACAATTAAGGCAGCCCTATTTATTCCTTATGCTGCGGTCAGTTTTAGTTATGATGACTATGAAAGCAAAGTGCAAGAAGCACTGATCAAGCGTGATATAAAAATCAAGTCTATCCATCACTTTGATGATCCTATTGAGGCTATAAATAATGCGCAAGCAATAATTGTTGGTGGAGGAAATTCATTTCACCTCTTAGATCAGGTTCAACGTTTAGGACTTGTTGGTCCTCTTCAGCGAAGAGTTAAAGAAGAAGAGATTCATTATATCGGTTGGAGTGCCGGATCGAACTTGGCCTGCCCCACTGTGAAAACGACAAATGATATGCCCATTATTGAACCTCAAAGTTTTAATGCGCTTCACTTCATCGACTTTCAAATAAATCCACATTATACCGAACGCACCATTGAGGGTCACGGAGGCGAAAGCAGACTTATGAGATTGGAGGAATACGTTTCAATAAACGACATACCTGTTCTATGCTTACCCGAATCCTGCGGCATTAGAATAGATGAAAGCGGTAGTCGCCTGCTCTCTTCTGAACCAGTCAAATTATTAAGCCCAGGTGGTAACGTAAAGACACTACATCCAGGAATAGTGGAATTATAGAAGGCTTACTTCTTTTTCTTCTGAATCTCATGTTTGATACTATCTATTTCAGATTGATCTGGAGCGTCATTTGGCGACATTTCCCTGCGATCATCATTCGCTGATGGATCTGCAATACTTCCTTTTTCTGCTTTACCAGCTGTCATTTTCCGTGGACCACTGCTAGTAGCCTTGGGCCCGTCAATATCTGTTGCGAAAGTTTCAGGTGTTTCAGCTTCCGATTGTTTCGAGGCGTTTGACTCTTGCTTCAACTCATCTTGAGGTTTCGCAAGCTCCGCCTTTTGACTAGAACAACCAAAGGCTAAAAGCAGACTAGCGCTGAACAATAATCTTCTCATTGATCAAGATATTTGATTCGCTTTTAACGTGAAGTATATACTGACCGCTTGGCAATGCATGCTTGTTGAAACCAAGCTGATGCTTTCCTGGCTTAACATAATCAGAAAAGAGATTCTTAACTTCTCTTCCACTCATATCATAGACGATAGCATTGATGAAAACTGCCTCGTCAATTTCAATATCCACATACATCATTTCCATTGGCGAAATTGGATTTGGATAAACGCGATTGTCAATCTTTCCAAGGTCTTCTACTCCAAGAGGAACAAGCCCGCCATCCCACGTTTGGAATGTATCACCATCTATTACATAAACCGTGAAACCACCACCGAGGACTATGGTATCTGTATCTGGAGTAATTTCCTGAATAATTATCATGTCTGCGATCGTTAATGAATCAACACAATCGTCATTCCATGCAATCAGCTGCACATCATACATTCCAGTATCTAAGTAACTTACCAATGGATTCTGTTGAGTGGATGAACTTGGAGTACCACCTTCAAAATTCCACTCCCAAGCAATTGGGTTTCCAGATGAATTGTCATAGAAGTTGATAGTGAATATTGGCTCACCAACCGAGTCATTTGAATAGAAATCGATTCCAGGACCTTCCGCTGGATCGTAATCACCTTTGATTTCAGCAATTCGAGTTCGGTATCTGTTACTTACAGTATGACAACCACTCATCCACACTTCGGGTGAATTAGCGTTGTGCTTTCGCTGCATGCTCGAATAATCACCCCAACGCTCTGGACTTCCAATGAAGCTAATGGGCGAATTCCCGCCAATTATCTGAGTTGAAGCAGACCATTGCATGTCATTATCGCAGTTCATCACTCGCATTTCTGGAAATATAGAAGGACCTGTGCGTAATGCGCCTACCATCACACTCTTGTCACATTCATTCAAGCCAAAAGACGCTATACTAGGATAGGCGTAATCAAATCCGGTCTGGCCAAATGTTGTCGTTTCATAGAAGGTTGGTTGATCAACCGGAATTCGATAATAATTAATCCCACTATACCCTGAGTTTTGATAATTCGCTGCATGCACCGTGTGGATTATTCCATTCAAGAAAAATGCGCTTTGAACTCTGCAGTCTCCAACATCAACTAAGCTGCTAGACCCTGACTGATTTGCATCGCCAGACACACTATAGTTTACAATGATATCGTCCACGGTCAACTGAGGGCTACCATTCATTTCATCTGTGATCTCATAATAATAGAATCGGCTGCTTCCACCAGATCTAGAGCTAACGAAATACATCTCTGGACCATATGTTCCTTGCTGACCATAAGTAGCCGGAACTACTGTAAAGGCTCTGCCACCATTCGCGTCAAATATTCCGTCCCAAAGCTGATAGTCAAGGCTTGAAGACCCATTATAACCATCGAACTTGTCTACTTGATAGATCACTGCTTCGTTGAACCCACCACCACTGAAAAATAGGTTCGTGGATATGAATAACTCGTTTGCGTTTAATCCAATACTCGGATAATCTGTCCAACTAAAATCATCCAGCGGATTACCCGGTAATTCATAAACTTCCCAACCATCATTCTCTGGATCGTTTGAAGTCGAGAAACACACAAAAATCTTTGAATTAGTATAGTGAGTTCCATGTAAAATGACATAAATGAAACGATCTTCTTCCGCATCATAAATTAGTTTTGGATCAAACAAATACGAGCTGGTAGAGAAGTTGCTAAAAAAGCCAGTGTGCGATTGCACGCCTGTACTAGTGCCTGTTTCATTGAAATAGGAAATATCTTCATTATCAGCTGCTACGATTCGACCACCATTCGAAATAGCCATGGTATTGTCAGGTGGAGTATAGCTATTCATGGTTGTACCACTGATGCCTGTGCCAATAACTGGCGTTACAGCTCTTCCGCTTGGATTATCTAAACCAATTCCATTTTCTGCGGCGGCTTTCACTGCCAACTGTGCTGACTTTGCAATATCAACTGAGTCTGGTTTAGTAAGGTAAATGGCAACTTTCTTCATTACCGTTTGCCACTCATCTTGCGGCTGTACTCCCTGTAAAGTACCGAGTTTTTTTACCGATTTTAAACCGCTCCTATGGCCGATGCTGTGCTTTGAAATGTCAGGTAAAGATTGTGCGAAAACTTGCATCATTCCCATCCCTAGTATGAGTCCAACGGCTGAAACAACATGTTTCATATATCTGTCTATTTATTTTAGGTGCAAACTACCCTACAAATATGTTTCTTTTGTAGAATATCAATTAGACGACAGACGTATGAATTTCAAAATAGTGGGTAGTGTTTTATCCCTAATCGCCATCTTTTCGACCACCACCCCAATTTCTGCTACCGAGGGTATGTGGATTCCATCAATGATCAAATCTTTGGTTGGTGACGACATGCAAGCAATGGGCATGAAGATTAGTCCTGAAGATTTATATGCCATAAACCAAAGCAGCATAAAAGATGCAGTTGTTCATTTCAATGGCGGTTGCACCTCCGTTTTGGTCAGTGATAAAGGATTACTACTAACAAACCACCATTGTGGGTATAGCAGAATACAGGCTCACAGTACACTAGAACATAATTATTTAAAAGATGGATTTTGGGCCGAAAATTTGAGTGGGGAATTAGAGAATCCAAATATGGACGCGACCATCATCAAAGAAATTAGAGACGTAACAAAGGAGATTTTAGGAGACCTTGATGAAAACGCAACGGAAGCAGATAGAGCTGCTAGGATCAAAGAGGCAACCGAAAAATTAGTTGCTGAGGTAACGGAAGGAAGCCATTTCCAGGCTTATGTTCGACCATTCTATTACGGAAATCAATACCTGCTTTTTATTACGGAAGTATTTGAAGATGTGCGTTTAGTAGGTGCTCCACCTTCAAGCATTGGCAAGTATGGATTTGATACCGACAATTGGGTTTGGCCAAGGCATACGGGAGACTTCAGCGTGTTTAGAATCTATGCTGACAAAGACAATAATCCAGCGGAATACAGCAAAGATAATGTTCCCTACAAGCCAAACTATCATCTACCTGTGAGCTTAGATGGAGTTGAGGAAGACGACTTCACATTGGTATATGGCTTCCCAGGAAAAACCGAAAACTTCATTTCCAGCTCAAACGTGGCTGAAGTACTTCAAGTAATCAATCCTTTGCGACTGCAAATGAGAGAAGCCTCATTAGATGTAATTGGAAATGCCATGCGAAGAGACGAGCTGACTAACATACAGTACGCAGCTAAGCAAAGTAGAATCAGTAATGCATATAAAAAGTGGATCGGGCAGTCTAAAGGCTTAATCAGACACAGGGCCATTGAAAAAAAGGATTCACTTGAAAATGTATTTCAAACACGAGTGCAGGACAACGAAGCTTGGGATAAAAAATACGGTAGCCTGCTACTTGATATGTCTTCTCTAAACGTAAAACTCAAACCACACAACATAAGTCGCAATTACTTTGTCGAATTCTATTACATGGGCCCAGAAATATTGAGATTCAGTGATGGCTTTAATGAGCTGGTTGAACTCAGCAAAAACAAGATCATAGCTGATGAAGAAATTCAAAAGTGGGTCAGCGAAAAGCTTGGCAAGCTCGGCTATTTCAAAAACTACGATGCTGATGTTGATGAGGACATCATGCAGAGTCAGATCGAGTATTTCGTGGATGGACAGCCTCCATTGATTTTCACCATTAACCTAAAATCTAAAAAAGAGTCTCTAAATGAGTTTGCTAGCCGATTGTATGACGAAACCCTCTTTGCCGATGAGGCCAAGTTAAAGGAGTTCCTAGAAGGTTATAAACGCAGCGACTACAAGAAGATTGAGAAAGATTTGGCCTTCGTCTTCAGCAAGAGAATAAGCGATTTCTTCTATGAATCAACACAACCTGAGTTGATGAAATATGTACCTGCAAAAGACAGTTTGATGAGGGTTTGGATGTCAGCTCAAATGGAAGTGCTTCCAGAAAAAACATACTATCCAGATGCAAATGGCACATTGAGAATCACCTTTGGTAAAGTAGAGGGATATTCACCTTTTGATGGTGCAGAATACTTGCATTACACAACCCTAGAAGGAGTTGTTGCGAAAGAAGACCCTACAAATCCTGAGTACAATTTACCGGCTAAGTTGGTGGATTTATACAATGAAAAGGACTACGGACAATATGCAGACAAGTCTGGCGAAATACGCGTCTGTTTCATTGCCAGCAACCATACATCTGGCGGCAACAGTGGAAGTCCAGTGTTCAACGCAAAAGGTGAGTTGATTGGACTAAACTTTGACCGAACCTGGGAGAGCACCATGAGTGACATCATGTTTAACCCGACCATTTGTAGAAACATAACGGTCGATATCCGCTATGTGCTTTTTGTGATGGACAAGTTTGCTGGAGCAAGTCACTTGGTTGAGGAAATGGATTTGGTGAAGGGTTAGGCGGAGAAGAGCGGTTTTACTAGCGATAGTAAAGAGGATATTTTAAAGTCGTCAAAAGCAGGTCTGAATGGCTGAATATAGAATTAGCAACCAGGCTAAAGAAGATTTAATAAGAATACATCAATTTGGAGTTCTAAAATTTGGCGAGACTCAAGCTGATAAATATTACAATAGCTTCTTCGAATACTTTGACCTAATTGCTCAGAGACCAATGACTTTTGAATCCGTTGACTTTATAAAACCCGGATATAGAAGATGTCTTTGTTGAGTAGATAGCATTTTCTATCGTATAAATGGCAATATTTCCGAAATCATGGCGATCAGTGGACGACAGGATATAGACTTGATTTTTAAATAAAAACGGTGCCCAACAACGACAAGGCAAACATGCTCCGTGAACCTTACCCAATCACGTATTATCTTTCAAACCAAATTCATCTTGGCGATGAACTAAGCCTCATGACCGAAGGGAATAAATGAGAGGTTTGAAAGCCGCACGTTCACTTTGCGAACTCGCAAGCTCGGTTCATAACCAAACCCGCTAATTTCCTAACGTAGTTTTCTATCCAAAAAACACGTAGGCAATAAAGATCGCGGCAAGTATTCCAAATAGATCAGCGAAAAGGCCTGCTCCTAGTGCATATCGCGTTTTACGGATACCAACTGAACCAAAATATACCGCCAGGGTGTAGAAGGTTGTTTCTGTAGATCCTTGAAAAACGCTGACCAATCTGCCCGTAAAAGAATCAGCTCCATGAGTTTCCATAGCCTCCACCATCATTCCTCTGGCACCGCTGCCGCTCAAGGGCTTCATTAGCGCTGTGGGTAATGCATCAACCAAGCCTTTGTCAAGCTGCAAGGCCATTGCTATCGCTTCTAGCATATAGTCCATGGCTCCGCTGGTTCTGAATAAACCAATGCCTACTAGCATGGCCACTAAGTATGGGATGATTTTCACCGAAACCTCAAAACCTTCTTTGGCTCCTTCAATAAAGGACTCGTATACATTCAATTTTTTACGCACCGCCATCAAGAAAAAGGCAATAATGATGGTCAATATGATTCCATTCCCAAATACACTGGACACGCTGGCCAATTGATCTTGTGGCATTTGACTAAACCACCAAAGCATAGCTCCGATAAAGGCGGTGACACCGCCAATCCAGCCTAAAAGCACTGGTTGAAATAGGTTGATTCGCTGACGAATACAAACAAAAATTAATCCTGCCAGTGTAGCAAAATAGGTAGCCAATAGAATGGGTAGAAAAACATCTGAAGGATTTGCTGCGCCATTGGCAGCTCGCAGTGCCATCACGCTTATAGGCACAATGGTTAATCCAGAAGTGTTCAATACGATGAACATGATCATGGCATCCGAAGCTTGGTCCTTTTCGGTATTGGAATCCTGCAGCTCTTGCATGGCCTTCAAGCCCAATGGAGTAGCAGCATTGTCTAGGCCAAGCATGTTGGCGCTGAAATTCATCATCATACTACCAATGGCTGGATGATCCTTAGGAATACCTGGAAACAATCGGGTAAAAAATGGAGATACCGCTCTGGTAAGAACCGCTACTGCCCCACCCTGCTCACCAACTTTCATAATGCCTTGCCAAAGGGTAATGACGCCAATGAGGTAGATGGAAATATCTACACTGGTTTTGGACATATCGAATGTACTTTGAACCATCAGTCCAAACACCTCCGTATCACCCAATATGAGCCACTTTAGCACCGCTACTATGAATGCAACTACAAAGAACCCTACCCAGATGTAATTAAACGTCATACAGCAAATTTGAAGGAATTGAACTCAGTTTTGAAATGCTCAGCAGAAAACTATGAACGATACAATGATGATTAATGTGAATGGCTGTTTAATCCCTTCATGTTTGGACACAGAGCATGACCGAAGAAAGTCGGTCGGAGTGTGCTCTAGCACTTATTTCGAAATTAGATATTCACAACGCGAGCCATCTTCAACCATTGCTAGTGCCTCACAAGCTCAGATTGACTTGCTTAAGCTGTATTTGATTAATCCAATGCCGTCTTTTTTTCTCGATACATCCACGCAAGGCGTGGCCACTCGAAATGACAGACTGCGCTCATTCACTACTTGATTATTGCTAATAGATCATTGGATATTAAATCTCTCCTTATCCTCGGATAAAAACCCATTCAGTATCAGAACTCAATGGCTCGCTGTATTGATACTCATTAAAGCCTACAAGGTCTTGTGGTTCAGTGATATTGTTTCTCACGATGAAACCAGCCATTTTGCCACGAGCTGTCTTCGCCCAAGTCATAACCACTTTATACTCCCCATTTTTCAAATCCTTGAAAATTGGCGTAATCACTTTTCCTTTGATTTTATCAAAATTCACCGCCTTACTATACTCGTTGGAAGCTAAGTTTATGAGTGCATCAGTGCCCGATAACTCCATGGCATCATTCAGGTCATTCGTGACTTTGTCGCTCCAGAACTGATATAGGTTTTTATTGCGACCAACAGAAATGCTGGTCCCCATTTCTAATCGATAGGGTTGGATGTAATCCAGCGGTTTGAGCAAGCCATGCAATCCGCTTAAGAGTCTCAAATGGTTCTCGGCAAATTCCATTTCCTTTTCTGAAAATGCTTTGGCTCCCATTCCGCGATATACTTCTCCATTGAAAATTAAAAGTGCCGGACGGCTATTCTCCAAATTGAAATCGGTACTCCATTCTTGAAAACGCATAGCGTTCAACTCAACCAAATCTTTGCTGAGCTTCATCATACATCCAAGCTTCTTTTTACTCAGTTTTTTCAGCTTGTTCATCACCTTTTCAGATTCATCTACATGAGCTGGAATTTGCAAAGGAAGATTATCGTAACGAGAATCGAAATCGAGGGTTTTTGCTGGAGAAAGTATCGTAATCATTTGTATAGGACTTGCAGCAAATCTAAACTACATTTGAAGGATAATGTTCAATCTTATCATGAAATTAAGCACCCAAAAACTGTATCTATTTAGCATTGTCGCATCAACAATATTTGGCGCATGCAGCTCTATACCAGAAGGCATAGAAGCTGTTGATGACTTAGATATTGACAAGTATGCTGGCACCTGGTATGAGATTGCTAGAATGGATAGTCGCTTTGAGAAGAATCTGGTTAATGTTACTGCGACTTACACCCTTCAAGATGGTGGGAATATTGAAGTCAAGAACCGCGGATACGATACTATTGACAACAAGTGGAATGACATTGCAGGAAAAGCGAAGTTGGCCAATGAAGTAAAAAACTCAATGCTCAAAGTGAGCTTCTTCGGGCCGTTTTATGCTGGATATAATATAATCGCACTAGATCAGAAAGACTATTCATACGCGCTAGTGTGCGGGTCCGACAAAGACTATTTGTGGGTGTTGGCAAGAGATCCGAATTTTTCAAACTCTAAAACACAAGAATTGATCGCAACGGCAAAAGAACTTGGGTTTGGTACGGATAAATTGGTAATAGTTCCTCAGGAGGGCAGTGTTGAATAGGCCTTAGTAAAGCAACGCTGTATCTCCTAAGCCCTCGCGAAGAATTTCTGTTTCCCCATCTGTGCAATTGACTATGGTAGATGGCATTTGATTACCGTATCCACCATCTATCACACAATCTACAAGGTGTTTAAATTTCTCATGAATCAGGTCAGGGTCTGTGCTGTATTCGATGATATCGTCCTCATCGCGAATAGATGTAGTAACAATTGGATTTCCCAATAACCGCACAATTTCTCTGGGTATAATATGGTCAGGAACCCTAATACCAATAGTCTTCTTTTTCATCATGAAAATCTTCGGCATGTTGTTGCTAGCATTCAAAATAAATGTGAATCCACCAGGTAAACACCGTTTAATGATTCGAAAGGTTCGATTATCAATATGCTTGGCATAGTCTGTAATATGGCTTAAGTCATGGCATATAATAGAAAGATTTGCCCTCTCTGGCTTCAAGCCTTTGATTTTAGCCACGCGCTCCACCGCTTTTTTATTGGTGATATCACATCCCAACCCATAGACTGTATCAGTAGGATAAATGATGACACCGCCATCCCTTAAAATGGCAACTACTCTAAGCAGTTCCTTCTGTTGCGGATTATCAGGATGTATGCGGATTAACATGATAATAAAATTACTCCAAATGCATTCAATTGCAATCAACGTTGCAAAAGGTTTTTAGACGGAGTATTTTCACGCCACATTCCACTTGAAGATTTATTGAACATTTGAGTTCCAAACAATCCTATACTATGAAACTAAGTTTGAAAACCTACGCTGTTATTGGAATTTCCATTTTGCTTACTACCATCTCCGCCTGTAATAAAGAAGGTTGCACAGATTCAGTTGCTTCGAACTACGATAAGGATGCAAATAAGGATAACGGAACTTGCAACTATATTGAAGGATGCATGGATAATGAATCCATCAATTTTGACTTGGATGCATCCATAGACGATGGGTCCTGTATGTCTTTTGAAACCTGGGAGGATTGGATACTAGAGGTTACCAAGACGGGCATTGACACTAACCTGGGCGTAGCGCATTTTGCAAGCGACAGTACATCTACTCGAGACGTCTATTTCTTCGAAGGACAAGATCCAAATAATGGCAAGTATCCAGAAGGAACTATGATTTTCAAACATATTAGAACTATTGACAGCACACAGTCTGAATACGTAGGAATGGTGAAGCAAGAGAAAGGTTTTAACCAAGAAAGTAACGACTGGGAATGGTTTGTGTTGAATGCCAATGGCAAAGTTCAGACTGATGACGATGACGATATTAGAGGTGCTAACATCTTTAGCGGCTACTGCACTAGCTGTCATATAAGCGCGACTACTGATATGGTTTTTTCTAAGTAAGAGCTCTATTAAGGCTTGAAAGCTTTAAAAAGGTAAGTCATGTTTGTATGTGAAACGGCTATCTGATATTGATTTAGATGTATTGAAAGAACTAATCAAAGCATCAGTAGACTTTATGAAATCAAGAAATCACACTGAAGGTTAGGACGAATTCTCTTTTTGCCTAACACAACCACACATTATCTTTTTCCATATCCAATAAACAAGAATTTGAATCGCTGTTTAAAGCGCATTACGCACCACTGGTTGGTTACGCAACCAAAATGCTGAATGATCAAGAAAACTTTCTTAATCGCGCTTCGATGCGCAATTCTCGCTCAAAGTTCAAGATATGGTCTTGGTCCCAGATCACTTTTCCAAAATCACAAATCGCTCTTTTCCGCCAAGGTCTTTTGCAGTGCGAATGGTCCCTGACCAAATCGATTTCAAGACCACAATCAGCGCGTCCATTTCCGTGGCGTGTGTTTCGAAATAAACCTTCTTCACCTCTGAGTCTTGTGCCAATTGGGTGATAGCTCTGAAGAAGTAGAAGGGATCGCTTTCTGGACTGAATAGTGCCAAATGTGGCTCATGATCTAATACGTTGGTTTCCAAAGACTCTTTGCGATCTATGGGGATATAGGGTGGATTACTTATGATTAAGTCTACATCCGAAAGTGTTTCCATCTGACTTGCGTCAGCATGAAAAAAATTGACATCCAATTCTAAGAGAGCATTGTTCTTTCTGGCAATAGATAATACCCCTTCGCTGATGTCACAGCCACTCACCCTCCAATGGGATCGTTCGTTCTTAACTGCCAATGCAATACACCCAGAACCGGTTCCAATATCTAAAACTCGTGTGTCTTTATCCAAATTCTCATCAAGCAGTAGCTGCACCAATTCTTCGGTTTCTGGTCTCGGAATCAGCACATTTTCATCCACAAATAATTCAAAATCGAAGAATGGTGCCTTCTCAAAAATATATTGGATTGGTTCGCTGTTAGTCAATCGATTGGTCACCAACTTCCAACGATTTAAGTCGGTTTCTTCCAGTTCTTCATCGTTTCTGGAATATACCTCTGCCCTGCTCCAACCATGTATTTCTGATGTGCACCAGTGATACATAGTCTGTAATTCACCTTGTGCATAAACCCCACTGAGCTGTGCGTAAAACCATTGTCTAAGTGCTGCTTGAGTCACGATACAAAGATGCTTTGAATAAAATTGGAAAGGAGGTCCATTTTCATAGATGAATCAGACACTCGCCTTTATACCTTCGCAAATCAATATTTTTTGATCTACAATTTACTTTCGCACAGGCCGTTAGTCGAGTTGTAAATCTAAATTTGAGCCAAATGAAAATTATTCAACTCACCTTGCTAGCGGTATTTTGCTCTATCGGAGTCAAGGGTCAAGACTTTCAATGGCTGGCACAGCAGGAAACCACCTTTATGGAGGTTTCTGGCAATGGCGATATTTATTTAGTGTCTCAACTACCTTCGCTAACTGATGTTGATCCTGGTGCCGGAGAATGGATTCTTAATGTACCCTCTGGCACATATTACCTTTCTAAGTATAGTGTAAGCGGGGATTTTGAATGGGCTTATGCATTCGAAGATGCAATTGTGACCAACTTGGCTGCCAGTGATAGCAAGGTAATACTTACAATGAACGGTGGTGAGCAAACGATACTTCACGCGAATAACAACAACTACAGCTCCGCAGAAAAAAGGCGATACGCTGCCGTCTACAACGATGATGGTGATCGCATACAATTGATCAATCTTGACAGTCGTGATGCTACAATAGTGTCGGCACATTTAGACGCTGATGGAAGCATATTCTTGACAGGTACCATCAAAGAAGAGGCAGATTTTGACACACACATAATTGATGAGCATCTCTATCAATCATTCGGTGACCAGAGTGGATACTACGCTAAATACACAGATGAAACATATCCCGATTGGGTACATGTCTTCGAGGACTATGGAGCGGGCCTAATCAGCCCAGCTGGATTGGTTGGAAACGATTCCAGTAATTTGATTTGGGGTTTTTACACAGGCAATGTGGACATGGATTTTTCACAATCTGTGGAGTTGTTATATGATACAATACCCAATACGACTCAATTCTTCCTTGCTAATTACGACCAATCAGGGGGGCTAAACTGGAGTCGATCCTATTCCACCAATCAGCCATCCTTCAACTCAATCCTTGTCGATGATGTCACTTTTTCAAGCGAAGAAGATATCTATATCACAGGCAGGTACAAGGGTACTGTTTACGACTCAACACTAGGCACTGCGTTTAAAGGAGGAATAGAGTTTAACAACACATTTTTATTAGGGATTAAGCAGTGGGGCGCAGAGTTATTTCGATATCAACTTTCCAACGAATTAGAATCTTCAAGACCCTCTATTGTTATGAATCCTGAAGATGAGGGTTTATGGTGGATTGGAAGCATCAGCGGAACGATGGATTTGGATCCAACAGCAGGAATATATAACGTAACCACCAATATTAATCCACTATCAGGAAGTGCCCAAACACATATCAAAGCTGTCTACTACACAGAATTAAGTCTAGATGGAGATGTTGTCAAAATCAATTATTTGAACTCGCCCCGTGGGCTTTTATATGATATGGTCAGGACGAATGAAAACCGTGACTTTTACATGTTTGCCGGGGGAAGTAATAATAAACTCTTTGATCATGATTTTGGTTCGGGCAATTATTATGATACAACATTGACTCGGTCTTACATCTCGCTATATGACGTATTTAGAATTCCAGAAGCATTGGGACAAAAAGAGGAAGTTGACAACGAATATTTTCGAGTTTGGCCAAATCCTACTCAAGGGTTGATAAGGTTTTCGCAAGCAACTGATCATGTGCGTGTTTATGACCTTTCTGGTCGCCAAATTCAAATAACTTCAACTTCCACCGAAGTGAATCTTGCTCAAGCAGCAGCTGGACTTTACATTGTTGAAGTAGAGTTAAATGGATCCGTTGAAGTATTCAAAATTCAAAAATTGTGAGTCTAGATTCTAAAGTCAATTTATACATGAAGCGCTGCTTAGAATTGGCAGCATTGGGAACCGGGAGTGTCGCTCCTAATCCTTTGGTAGGATGTGTGATCGTCCACAAGGACAAAATCATCGGAGAAGGTTACCACGAAAAATGCGGAGAGGCGCATGCCGAAGTCAACGCGATAAACTCTGTTCAGGACCAATCATTGCTGGATGAAAGCACCTTGTATGTAAGCTTGGAACCTTGCGCACATCAGGGCAAAACTCCACCATGTGCTGACCTCATTGTCAAACACAAATTGAAACAAGTAGTTATTTGTAATAATGATACGTTTGCCGAGGTAGATGGTAAAGGAATCAAACGCCTAAAGCAGGCAGGTATTAAGGTAATCACAGGTGTCTTAGAATCTGAGGGCCGTTGGTTAAATCGCAGATTTTTCAACTTTCACGAAAAGAAGCGTCCATATGTCATTTTGAAATGGGCGCAAACCATTGATGGATATATTGACCGTGATCGTTCTCCTGGAGATCAGGAAACTCCATTGAAAATCACTACTGATGAATCCAATAAACTAGTGCACAAATGGCGAACTGAAGAGACCGCAATTTTGGTTGGAAAAAACACAGCGTTGCTTGATGACCCTAGACTTACGGCTCGCCATTGGCCTGGGAGTAATCCATTGCGATTAGTCATCGATCCACAATTGCAGTTGCCTCTTACCCTGCGTATTTTCAATGATGAACAAGAAACATGGGTGTATAATGCTAGAAAAGCCTTTTGTGAAAAAACCATCTGTTTTGAACGAATCAACGACCCTTCTGAATTCCCTCATGAAATCGTCAATCACTTGTACAGCAAGGACGTGCAGAGTGTCATCGTAGAAGGTGGAAAGAACACCATCGAACGGTTTTATCAAGCTGGGTTGTGGGACGAAGCAAGGGTTTTTACAAATCCAATACGTATCGGAAATGGTATTCAGGCACCTAAGTTTGCCGGCAAGGAATTGGAGAGAACACATATTGGTGAAGACCTTCTTCAAGTCTACGTGCGGGAGTGATCTACATTGCGCTAAGCATATTATCATCCACTTGCATTCTTCTTCTTTTCAGATGGATGGGACGTGTTGGCGCCAATGCTCGACAAGCCATCATGCTGAATTATGCAGTGGCAGCATTAACTGGTTTCATTTTTTTTCGGGGCGAATCTGACTATCTATCTGAGGCTTGGTTTTGGCCTGCAGGCATCATGGGAATTATGTTTTATGTGGTCTTTAGACTTATAGCAAAAACAACACAGACCAATGGTGTATCAGCCGCAAGTATTGCCACCAAAATGAGCGTCATCATTCCGATTGCAGTTGGTTTACTCATGCTAGGTGAAACTTGGAATGTTCTAAAATTGACAGGCATTGCTGTTGGAATAATTGCGTTAATTCTCAGTACAGGCTCTAATCCAGAAATTAAAGACTGGAAGTGGCCTTTGTTGGCCTTTATTGGAAGTGGTGTGATTGATGCTTCTCTTAACCTCTTTCAAGTTTGGACCGTTTCTGAATCGCAGTTCCCGAGCTTTATCAGTACCATTTTCTCCTTCGCTTTTGTTACTGGAATCATACATCATTTCACTTTTCCTGAACGTAAAATTTCAATCAAAACATATCTAGGTGGAGCGGCTCTTGGCATCGTCAATTTTGGTTCACTCCTCTTCATCCTCCTATCTCTAAGCTTGCCAAATTTTGAAAGCTCAGTGATCTTTCCAATTAACAATGTGGGCATCGTAATACTATCGGGCATCATGGCTTTTTTACTTTTCAAAGAAAAAATCACACTGAAAGCTTTGCTTGGAATTTTGCTTTCCATAGTTGCCATCGCACTTTTATATTTTAGTAACTAAATGGCTGACTTCTACCATACAATAGCCAACGTAACCAATGGCGATTATCGCGAGCGAGGGAGTAAGTTTTTAGCCACAGCCATACCATGCAGCAGTGAAGAAGAATTAAAATCATTCATCCAAGAACTTAAGAAAGATCACCCTTCTGCTCGGCACTTTTGCTACGGATCGGTATTTGGTAAAGAAGCTTCAGAGCAGCGAGCCAATGATGATGGCGAACCATCTGGTACAGCCGGGCTTCCAATTATGAATCAAATTCTAAGCTCTGAGCTAACCAACACGGCAGTCGTTATCGTGCGCTATTTTGATGGTACAAAATTGGGTAAACCCGGATTAATTCATGCCTACAAAGAAGCTACGAAGTTGGCTTTAGATGACGTGAAAAAGAAGAAAATATGGATCGTAGAAAAGGTTTCAATTCGATTTGACTATGACGATACCGGAAATATTATGCGCGCCATTGAGCAATTTCCAATGGCCAAAATCATAGAACAAAACTTTCTGCAATCATGCGAGTTGATTGTTACCGTGCCGCAATCAACCGTTGATAATGCCCTACATTTGTTTGATCATTTACAGCATGTTTCGATCAAGCATATTTTATAAAACCATACTGCTATTGGTGTTGCATTTTATGTTCAATGCATCCATGGCTCAAGAAGCTATACCTCATGAGACTTTGCACCTTGGCAGCATTGACTCAGGCCTCACTTCCATTCAGGATTTCTTAGAAAAAGAACTTAACACCTCAGTTAAGCTGTCTAAAGTTTCAATCCGAAAGAGTAAAGTTGGAATCCACGAACAGTTCCGAATTAAAATCAATGGTATTCACGTGCATGACGCCATCCTAAAACGGAATAGATATTCGGATGGAACAACAATCATTCAATATCCGAGAATTAAGCTTTCAGCTCAATTTGATAAGCGTCAAACGCAGCGAAATTCTCTATCAAAATCATTAGAATTCGAGCAATTATTTTCTAAAATCTACTCTAGTAGCTATGAATGGGTTTTAGTCGATGGACTTGCCGAAATTGCCTGGATCATCGCGGGTCTTACGGAGGATGACCACTTAGAAATATGGGTTTCTCAGAATGGAAAGGAAATATATCGAAAGTCAAAACGGCTTTATTCTGGCAGAGATTCAACGGTTGCCGTGAACACCTTTCAACCAGACCCAATTACCAGTTCGGGCAACGAAACCAGTTTTAGCCTATTGGATAATAATGATGCTAACAGTGAACGCCTTTCTGAGCTTATGGTGATTGATAGTATTTCAGTCCGGTGGGATCCAGTAAATTACAATTGGTTATTGGAAAGTGATATCGCAAAGGCAGCAGACATTTTTCCTCCATTTATTTCACCGCCAAAATCAGCGATTGCTGATTTCACTTTTGATAGATCTCAGTCAGAATTTGAGTATGTCAATGCATATTACCACATTAACCATCAGCACCAGCATTTAGTTGAAATAGGGTTTGCCTCACTGGTGAACTACCCAATTGAGTTTGATGCACATGGCAGCGCGTTGGAGCAGAGTTTCTTCGATCCGATAACGGTATCAACCGGACAACTAGCCTTTGGTGAAGGCGGTGTTGATGATGCAGAAGACGCTGATGTTGTAATTCATGAATATGGCCATGCAATCTCCTATGATTTAGCTCCGGGAACTGCCATTGGCACCGAGCGATTAGCCATTGAAGAAGGGCTTTGTGACTTCTTTGCCATTAGCTATTCTCGCGAATACAGTCAATATCAAAGAGATGTAATCTTCAATTGGGATGCACACAACGAGTTTTGGTCTGGTCGCGAATTAACTTACAACCGAACCTATCCGTCTGACCTTGAAGATGAACTATACCTAGATGCTCCTATGTGGTCGTCCGCTATTGCCGATGTCCATGATTATTACGGTAGAGAAATCAGCGAAACACTATTGATTACATCAATGTATAGCTACTTTCCAAATATGACGATGATTGAGGCGGCTCAATTATTCTTGAAAGCAGATACTTTACTTTACAACAATCGACACAGTGACATCATTTCAATTCTTTTTTGCCAACGTGGACTTATGCCTGAATGCGTTGACACCCTGATATCAGACTCACCACCTACAGATCCACACATTGCCAATCATGGCAATTTCGCGACTGGTTCTGGCCCACTCATCATTTATCCAAATGGCAATGAGATTAGCACTATAGAACTCCTCAGTGTTAGCGGTGAAATTTTACATTCCTTCTCCTTTGAGAACGCTCAAATTGCATATGAAATGCCAGAGACATTCCTATCACGAGGCGTTTATATTGTTCGCATATCTGTAGGAGAAGAAAACTTTAGCCATAAAGTTTTAAAACTTAAGTAGCAGGTTTACCAAAATAAATTTGAATCGCATTACTTTCGGAGGTGCACCTCATGGCAAGGACCTTAATTATCATATTGCCCATTCTGCTGGCATTTGGCTCTGTTCATTCGCAGAGAACACAGCTCTTGGAATTTGACTATTCTTTTGCTGATAGTATCGCTGTAAATTTCCCAAAAGGCAGATACGATGATGCCAAAGCGTTTGCAAAACTTCTGTGCGAGGATGTGAATACTGAGCATGAAAAGTTTAGAGTCATCTTTCGCTGGATTACTGAAAACGTAGAGTATCGCTATGGAAGACAAGGCACGGATGCGGATGAAATTCTGAAAAAGAAAAAGGCCGTTTGTGAGGGATATGCTAGCCTATTGGAAGCGATGTGTCATGAGGTAGATATAAAATGTGAAACGGTGATTGGGTTCGCAAAATCAAATCCGAACACGGACATACCCAATAAACTGAAGGAAACGAATCATGCCTGGAATGCAGTTTTCTTAGCAGGAGAATGGATTCTGGTTGATGCCACTTGGGCCGCAGGAACTGTAGATCCCAAGCGCAGAAAATTCAAACAGGGGTTTCAGCCTCAATGGTTCTTGGCTGATCCAAATTTCTTCATTCACACTCATTACCCTGAAAGTGAACGCTGGCTTCTTAATGACACGCCTATCAAGAAAAAAGAGTTTAAAAAAGGTCCAATACCTAGCAAGTCTGGATATGATATGGGAGTTGAACTCTTAAGTAAAAAAAAGGGAGTCGTTGGTAAGAAAATGAAAATTGAATTCAACAGCACTAGTGATATTCAGTGGGCTTCAATCAAATTCATCAATGAAAAAGAACCCATCGGTATATTGCTAGTGAAACATGGCACACATTTCGAGATTAGACATGAATTCGAAAAAAATA
>Ga0257120_1000241_pt1 | contig 43748 bp, 26 predicted proteins | sample SI106_10metaG_FD_190153 | JGI IMG/M metagenome (GOLD analysis project Ga0257120, IMG submission 190153) | Marine microbial communities from Saanich Inlet, British Columbia, Canada - SI106_10 | ecosystem: Environmental > Aquatic > Marine > Inlet | place: Canada: British Columbia | collected...
TACAAAAACGAGAAACTATCTTTCGATAATTTCTCGTTTGGTACTCGAGGCGGGACTTGAACCCGCACGAACTAATGTTCATCAGATTTTAAGTCTGACGTGTCTACCAATTCCACCACTCGAGCATAATGCTTTAATTGTGGAGCGAGTGAAGGGATTCGAACCCTCGACCCCCACCTTGGCAAGGTGATGCTCTACCCCTGAGCTACACTCGCAATAGGGCTCTTATTACAAGAGCGATGCAAATATAAGTACTTTTAATAGACCGCAAAATAAAAAGAATAGAATTTAACGGTATTTTTACAAGTGGCTAAGCACCAATCATTTTCTTTATCTCATTTAGCTTTAGCAAGGCCTCTACAGGAGTTAAAGTATTGATATCGGTATTTATAATCTGATCTTTTATTTGTTCGAGTACCGGATCGTCTAGCTGGAAAAAACTTAATTGTACATCCGACTCTTTATGTATAGAGCGTGCTTTACTTGTAAGTTCTTCGGCAGAATGTGATTTTTCGAGATGCGAAAGAATATCGTTTGCTCTGTTTATCAAAGAAACTGGCATACCAGCCATTTTGGCAACGTGAATACCAAAGCTGTGGGCAGAACCTCCAGGCATAAGCTTACGCATAAAGAGTATTTTTTTCCCTACTTCTTTTACCGAAACATTAAAGTTTTTTATGCGGCCAAAACTCTCTGTCATTTCATTGAGTTCGTGGTAATGTGTAGCGAACAGTGTTTTTGCTTTGAATTTATTTTCGTGTAAATACTCTGCAATAGCCCAAGCAATAGAAATACCATCGTAGGTACTGGTACCTCTACCAATTTCGTCGAGTAGTATTAAGCTTCTGTTGGATACATTGTTTAAAATACTAGCCGTTTCATTCATTTCTACCATAAAGGTAGATTCGCCCAAAGAGATGTTATCTGAAGCTCCTACCCGTGTAAATATCTTATCTACTATACCTATAGAAGCGGCTTTGGCAGGAACAAAAGAACCCATTTGAGCCATTAATACAATTAAGGCTGTTTGCCGCAATAAAGCCGATTTACCAGACATATTTGGTCCAGTTATCATGATTATTTGTTGTGTATCGTTGTCTAAATAAACATCGTTTGTAATGTACGACTCTCCAGGGGGCAGTTGTTTTTCTATTACAGGATGCCTACCGTCTTTAATGTTTAGGGTAAAACTATCGTCTAAAACTGGCTTTGTGTAGTTATTATGCAGTGCAATACTAGCAAAAGAAAGAAGTACATCTACCCGAGCTACGAGCTGTGCGTTTCTTTGTACAACCTGCACATAATCCATTAAGGAGCTTACAAGCTCGTTAAATAGATTTTGTTCCAGCGTAAAAATCTTATCGTTTGCGCTCAAAATTTTAACTTCCAATTCTTTCAATTCCTCTGTAATGTAACGCTCTGCATTTACGAGCGTTTGCTTGCGAATCCATTCTTGAGGCACCTTGTCTTTGTGAGAATTACGTACCTCTAGGTAAAAACCAAAAACATTGTTAAAGGCAATTTTTAAGGATGGGATACCCGATGCTTCGGATTCTCTGACCCTGATTTCCTCTAAATAGGCTTTGGCAGAGGTAGACAGTGCTCTGAGTTCGTCTAACTCTTTGCTTAGTCCAGGAGCTATTACATTCCCTTTTACAATTTGAACGGGAGCATCCTCTTTTAATTCTTTGGTTATTTTTTCGCGAACCAGATCGCAAGTATTCAGTTGTACAGCCAGTTCTTTTAAACTCTTGTTTCCAGATTTTTTGCAATAATCCATTAGGGGTACAAGGGCATTTAAAGCTCTGTTTAACTGTACGACTTCTCGAGGACAAATTCTGGAGGTAGCTACCTTAGAAATTAGGCGTTCCAAATCGCCCATTTGTTTTATGTGTGAGCTAAGCCCCTCGGCCACGTCTGTATTATCGGAGAAGTAGCCAACAATATTAAGTCGATCTTGAATTGACTTTTGATCTTTTAAAGGCAGTACAATCCATCTTCTAAGCATGCGAGCTCCCATAGGAGAAGTGGTTTGATCTAGCACGTCTAATAAGGAAACTCCATTTAAACCGGAGGATTGAATGAGCTCTAAATTTCGAATGGTAAAATTGTCCATCCACACATAATTAGACTCTTCAATTCGGTTGATACTAGAAATATGACTGACCTTATTGTGTTGAGTTTCATTTAAATAATGAAGTGCAGCTCCAGCGGCTATAATTCCCAAATCGAGCGTATCAATTCCAAAACCTTTTAAAGATTTGGTTCCAAAATGATTACGCAATAAATCTTCTGTATATGTGTGAGTAAAAACCCAATCTTCTAGGGTGAAAGTAAAAAAGGAATCGGCAAATCGTTGGGTAAATGCTGCTTTGTGCTGCTTTTGATATACCACCTCCGAAGGAGAAAAACTTTGTAGTAACTTATTCACGTAATCCCAAGTTCCTTCTGCAACTAAAAACTCTCCCGTGGAAACATCTAAAAAAGAAACCCCTGCCCTTTCTTTTTCCATGTGTATAGAGGCTAAGAAATTATTAGCGCGTACATCTAAGGTTTTATCGTTGTACGAAACACCGGGAGTAACCAACTCTGTAACTCCTCTTTTAACAATTGTTTTGGTTTGCTTGGGGTCTTCTAACTGATCGCAAATGGCTACTCTACAGCCAGATCGAACCAATTTAGGTAAATAAGTATCTAAGGAATGATGCGGAAAACCAGCCAATTCAACCTTAGAACTTCCGTTAGCTCTGCTTGTTAATACAATACCAAGTATACGAGAAGCTCTTATGGCATCTTCGCCAAAAGTTTCGTAAAAATCGCCTACCCGAAACAAAAGCACCGCATCAGGATATTTTGCTTTAATACCGTTGTACTGGGTCATCAACGGAGTTTCCTTCTTCTTTTTAACTGCTTTTGCCAAGGTTTGTACTATTATATTGGTTAATTTGCGTTTATTATCAACAAAAGAGCAAGGTATTAATTCTACTCGACAAGCAGATGAGAAAATTAAAAAATAGCGAACTTAATAGGCTAAGTGTCGAGGAGTTTAAAGAAGTTAAAAAGCTTCCTATAGTAGTGGTGCTAGACAACATAAGAAGTCTTAACAATATTGGTTCTGTATTTAGAACCTCAGACGCTTTCCTACTAGAAAAAATATACCTCTGTGGAATAACTGCCAAACCTCCTCATAAAGACATTCATAAAACAGCATTAGGAGCTACGGAGTCTGTTCAATGGGAGTACTTTGATGAAACACTAGACTGCATTACAAAATTAAAAAAAGAAGGCTATCAATGTGTAGCTATAGAACAGGTGCACAATAGTGTGATGCTAAATGAATTCGACGCTTCTAAACAGTCTAAAATTACCCTTGTTTTTGGTAATGAGGTTAAAGGAGTACAGCAGTCTGTAATTGATCTATGCGATGTGTGTGTTGAAATACCACAACTTGGCACCAAACACTCCTTAAACATTGCAGTAAGTGCAGGGGTGGTTTTATGGGACTTATTTAAGGCTATGAAATTTAAGCGTCCTGTTTAACACTATTTTTGTAAATGTTTTGCAAAAAAAAGGCTTCCAAATTGGAAGCCTTTTTTTTTTAATTTATTTCTAGCACTACTCAATCACGAATTCTACCCGACGGTTCATTCTAGTTAAGTTGTTTGAAATCAATTGACCATCTGCAGTTGTTTCTGTAACGTTTACAGATTCGTTAGCTAAAGGAGCATCTTCACCTTTAGATTCAGCAGACAGACGAGAAGCATCTATACTAAACATAGTGTTTAAAGCATCTATTACTGCATTAGCTCTACGTAAAGCAATTTTATGATTGTTCTCTGAATTACCTACCGTATCAGCATAACCAATAACTTTTAATTTGTATTTTGGATTTGCTTGCAATAAAGAAGCAACAGCAGCCAGTCTTTCGTAGTTTGCATAAGATACCTTAGCAGAGTTAAAGTCGAAGTAAACAGCAGGCATGAACGCACCTTTAGCACCTCTAATTTCTTTTCCTTGGAAGTTTACAGTAGCTCCAAATTCCGTGTTTGGTTCAACATCAACAGAATTTGCTACTCCATCTTTATCAGAATCTAACTCACGACCCTTAGCGTCTACTTGGACTCCACGTGCAGTAAAAGGATCTTCATCAGCGTAATCAGCTATTCCATCCATATCTACATCTAAGGCATTACCTTTACCGTCTACAGCTACACCTTCTGGAGTATTGTTGTCTCCGTCAAAAGCGTCAGACACACCGTCGCCGTCAGAATCAGTTGAAAGTCCTTCAATTTCAGTTTTTACAGTTGCAATATCCCCGTACATAGCATCTAATGGATTGTTCCATTCTGCAGCTACTTCTTTTTTAGTGAAGCGGTAGCTAACTCCTAAACTGGTAGACATAAATGAGTTTATGGGCTCTGGAGTTAATGAGGATGAATTAAGAGAAAGCAAAAGATCTAGATCTAAAGAGTTTGATAGAGAATATTTAGCTCCAGTACCAAGGTTAGGAACAACAGCTCTATCTTCGTAACTCATTATTTGAAAACCAGCTGAAAGATAAAACAAGATGTTTTTTGCAGCACCAACCGATACGTTTGTTAAGTTGAAACTTGTATTTAAAGTTAATGAGTTAGCATCAATTGTATCTGAATTATTAGACAGTTTAGTATTTGAATAGCCTATCTGAACACCTACAACTGGACTAATCTGCTTAGAATAATTTACTCCATAGCCGAAATCCATATTACTCCCCTTATATAAATACTGAAATGATGTAGCTTTTACACCTATAGAAGCATCGTCTAAAAGCATACGTTTAAAAGCTGAATTTTGAGCAAATGCGCTCGTTGTTAAAAACAAAGACGCGAAAGCGAGGTTTTTTAGGTTGATCATGTGTTTAATTTTAGAATTTAGTTTTTCTAAGTTGTTTATTTACATCAAACTATCGTTCGACAGATGTGCAAATATATAAAAAATTGCTTATTACTACAATATAATTCGATGTACTCCTTTACTATATTTTTTATTTAAGCAAGAAACAATACATTTAAAGTCTTTTTCGGAGCTAACAAAGTCAATTTTTGAGGTATTAATTAGCAGTACAGGGAAATCTGTTTGTTGGTTTATAAATAATAAATAGCTCTGTTGTATTTTTTCTAAATAAGCGTCTTTAATGTATATTTCGTATTCCCTACCTCTACTTTTAATGTTTGCCTGTAAGCGATTAATATCGGAGTATAAATAGATGTAAAGACTAGGTTTTGTAAGCTTTTGATGAATAATTGAAAACAAGTTTTTATAGAGTAAAAACTCATCTTCTGGTAAATTTATTTCTGCAAAAATTAAAGACTTTGAAAAGTAATAATCAGAAATGATGGTTTTATGAAATAGGTCTTGGCTGTTCAGTTCATTTTTAAGTTGATGGTAACGCTCCGCTAAAAAGGAAAGCTCTAAAGGAAATGCATTTTTTTCTGGGGCTGCATAAAATTTAGGTAAAAAAGGGTTTTCAGAAAACGATTCGTAAAAGGCTCTTGCATTCAACTGAGTAGCTAGTTTTTGAACAAGAGTTGTTTTACCCGAGCCTATATTTCCTTCAACTACTATGTAAGGATAGGGTTCCATATAATTTAATTTCAGATTGATCTTGACAGTTTAAAAGCAACTCTTTTAGGCTTGTATGTAAAAGTTCATGTTCCCAATTTGGTACAATGTCTACCAGGGGTTGAAGTACAAATTTTCTAGCGCTCATTCTTGGGTGTGGAACTTGTAATTTGGGATGATTCACAACAACTCCTTCAATTAAAATAATATCTAAATCGAGTTCTCTTGCTTGGTATTCTTTGCTTAAAGAACGAATTCTCCCAAATTTTACCTCAATTTCCAGCAAGGCATCAAGAAGTTTAATCGGCTCCATTGAGGTACTTAAACAAATAGCATTGTTTAAGTAGGCATCGTCTTTATATCCCCAAGAAGCGGTTTCGTAAATTGGCGAAATCGCAATAAGCTCTCCCAAATTTTGGTTTATTTGAAAAAGAGCTTGGGCTAGGTTTTTCTTACGATTACCTTTGTTAGAGCCTAAACTAATCAGAACTTTATACTTCATAAAGCCTTACTAACTTACTGCTTTTAATTGCCTTAGCTTTCTGTGAGATAATTTTTCTTCTGCATAAGCTCTAGTAACAATAAACTCCTTATCCTCTTTAGAGGGAAGTTCAAACATGGCGTCAACCATAATCGCTTCGCAAATAGATCTTAATCCTCTAGCACCTAACTGAAACTCCTCTGCTTTGTCTACAATAAACTCGTATACATCTTCATCTAACTTCAAAACTACACCGTCCATTTCAAAGAGTTTTCTGTATTGCTTGATAAGCGAATTTTTAGGCTCTGTAAGTATATTTCTGAGTGCTTCCTTATCTAACGGATTTAAATGAGTAACCACGGGCAATCGGCCAATTAATTCTGGAATAATTCCAAAACTTTTAACATCCTGAGGCGAAACATATTGAAGTAAATTGGTCTCATCAATTTGAGAATCGGTGGCATTTCCAAAACCTAAAGCATTGGTGTTTAATCTATTTCTAATATGACGTTCAATACCATCGAATGCTCCACCACAAATAAATAAGATGTTTTTTGTGTTTACTTTAATGTACTTTTGATCTGGGTGCTTACGTCCTCCTTGAGGCGGAACATTTACCACAGCTCCTTCGAGTAATTTAAGCATGGCTTGCTGCACCCCTTCTCCAGATACATCTCTAGTTATAGATGGATTGTCACTTTTACGTGCAATCTTATCAATTTCATCAATAAAGACAATTCCTCTTTCAGCGAGTGATACGTCGAAATCGCATGCCTGAAGCAAGCGAGACAATACCCCCTCTACATCTTCTCCTACGTAACCTGCTTCTGTAAGAACGGTTGCGTCGACTATAGTAAAGGGTACATTTAGCATTTTTGCGATAGATCGTGCGAGAAGTGTTTTACCCGTTCCGGTTTTTCCCACCATCATGATGTTTGACTTCTCTATTTCTACCTCTTGTTCTATCAGTCCATCTTGCAACAATCTTTTGTAATGATTGTATACAGCTACAGCAAGCACCTTTTTAGCACGGTCTTGTCCAATAACAAAAGTATCTAAATGTTCTTTTATTTGGATAGGCTTTAAGAGTATTAATTCTTTTTCAAGATCTTGTTTTGAGGTATGTTCCATTTCCTCAGAAATAATTTCGTGGGCTTGCTTTATACATGCATCACAAATATGACCTGTGGTTCCAGCAATTAAAACGTCTGTTTCTTGCTTACTGCGCCCACAAAACGAACAATTTATTCCTTGATCTTCCATAATCGTAAATAGATTAATCTAAATTTAAACTTAGCACTATAAAGTTCCATCTCTAAGCTCCGCTTTTAGCTGATGCTCCAAAGATTTAAATATTTTTAAAATGGCCTTATCTACCACTTTGTCTGTTAAGGTTTTCTCTTCGTCTCTGAAAAGGAAACTTAAAGCGTAGGATTTTTTACCTTCGGGCAATTTTTCGCCTTGATACACATCGAATAAACTCACTTCTTTTAAGATGTTTTTATCGCTGCGTAATGAAATACTCTCCAACTCTGAAAAAAGAATTTCTTTATCGAGCAACAGAGCCAAATCCCTTCTAACTTCGGGGAATTTCGACACTTCTTTATAAGTTGTCTTTTGATCTTTCAACAATTCTAAGATGGCATCCCAATTTAGATCTGCATAATGTACCTCTTGCTTTATTCCAAAAGATTTTAAAAGATCTGGACGTACATGACCAATCTCAAGTACTTTCTTTTTTCTTATTTTATAAGCTAATCCTTCGGAGAAGAAATCATTTTGAATAGGATTTAAAGAAATACCTTTATGTAAACCCAGTCTTTTTAATAGTTTTTCTACCATTCCTTTTAAATAAAAGAAATCTACTTTATCCTTTGATGAATTCCAATTAGATTCTTGTTTTCTCCCGGTTGCCCAAAGAGCAAGGTGTCTTTCTTCGATATGGTTCTCGCCAAATTTGTTGTACGTTTTACCAAATTCGTAGAGAAGCACATCCGATGTTTTTCGATTAATATTATAGGCTAGACTTTCTAATCCGCCAAACATTAATGTTTGGCGTAGAGCGTTTAAATCTTGACTTAGAGGATTTAACAACTCTACTTGCGCTTCCTTTTTTAAAGACTCAAAACCATCAGAATAGGAGCTTTTTGTGAGCGAGTTACACATAGCTTCATGAAATCCATTTGAGCTGAGTAGTTCAGAAACTCGCTCCTGTATTTTATGAGCATCGGGCTTTGGATTAATGGAAAGTGAGGCATTTATTCGACCGGACATTGCAATTCTATTGTAACCGTATATGCGAAGGATTTCTTCAATAACATCCACCTCTCTTGTAACATCTGCACGGTATGGCGGCACTGCTAAACTGAATCCAGTTTCTGTTTCGTCTAAAATTTCAATTTCTAAATTGGTAAGAATTTCTTTTAAAGTGCTTACGGATATTATCTCTCCAATTAAACGATTGCATTTATCAAAAGTAAAGTCAACATTAAAATGATTAATAGGCTTTGGATACACGTCTACAATCTCGGAACTAACAACTCCGCCAGCAATTTCTTGAATTAACAAAGCAGCTCGTTTTAATGCCCAAACAACCGTATTGGGATTTACACTTCTTTCGAATCGAAAAGAAGCATCTGTATTTAAAGCATTTCTTTTTGCTGTTTTTCGAATTGAAATAGGATTAAAATAGGCTGCTTCTATAAATATAGAAGTAGTATTTAAATTTACCCCAGACTCTAAACCTCCAAAAACACCAGCAATACACATTGCTTCTTCGCTGTTACAGATCATTAAATCGTTTGTAGTAAGCTTACGCTCCTGCTCATCGAGCGTGGTAAACTTTTGATCGTTCTTTAAAGTCTTTACAATTATTTTGTTGCCTTTTATTTTAGCAGCATCAAATGCATGAAGTGGATTACCTGTTTCGTGAAGCACGTAATTTGTAATGTCAACCACGTTATTTACTGGTATTAAACCAATAGCCTCCAATCTTTTACGCAACCAATCTGGTGAGGAAGCAACTTGAACTCCTGTCATTGTTAATCCAGCATAACGAGGACAAGCGGCAGCATCTGTAACTTCAACTTCAATGGTATGATTCGTATTGTCAATTTTAAAAGCCTCTAGACTTGGTCTACACAATTCCAGTTTAGATCCTTGAGCTGCTAGACCTGCTCTTAAATCTAGAGCAACTCCTAGATGCCCCATAGCATCAGATCGATTTGGTGTTAAACCAATTTCAAAAACCGTATCGGATTCTAGTTTAAAATAAGTGCTAGCTGGTGTACCATTCACGGCATTTGCATCCAGTTCTAAGATTCCGTCGTGTCCGTCGCCCAAACCAATTTCGTCTGAGCTACAAATCATTCCTAAGGAGTTTTCGCCTCTAATTTTTCCTTTTTTTATTTTAAACGAGGCTCCTTTATCGTCGTACAAAATAGTCCCTATTGAGGCTACAATAACTTTTTGACCTTTAGCCACATTAGGAGCACCACAAACAATCTGAACGATTTCTGCACCTATATCGACGCTTGTGATTCGCAATCTGTCTGCATTTGGGTGTTGTTCGCAAGTGAGAACTTCACCCACAAGCAAACCTTTTAAGCCGCCTTTTACACTTTCAACTTCCTGAATACCTTCAACCTCAAGACCTGTGTCTGTTAAAACCTTTGCACAATCTAGCGCATTTAGTTCAACGTTTAAGTAGTCTTTGATCCAGCTATATGATACCTTCATAATAATACGAGTTTTTCGAAAGACCAAAAGTACGGATTGTACTCGGATTAGAATATTTAGAGCATAAAAAAAGGAGCCAAATTGGCTCCTTAAATTTAAATTGCTGCGTTTAGTGCGTTATTATTAGCTTTTGAACCTCTGTTTTATAACCGCTAACAGAAAAAGTGTAAAAATAAATACCTGCTTCAAGATCGTACAGCTGTATCGTTTTTGAAGTCGTAATTAAGTCGTTGTATACTTCATTCCCTAACATATCGTACATAATAAAAGTTGCTTCCTTCTCCGAAGTGTAGTTTACATTTAAAACATCGTTAGCAGGATTAGGGTATACACCGAAATCAGTTACCGTTTCTTCTACGCCAATATAAGCTGACAATGAGGTGTAATTTACATCCATACAAGTCTTAATAGAAGTGTCTGAGACTGCTGAAAAGCAATAATTAATCGTATTTGTTACTTCGTAAGGCATGTTCGAAATTGTTCCGCTAAAAGAAGATGATGTTTCACCTGGAGCCATACTTAACGGGTAAGTAGAAATATTACCTGTATAACAATTAGATCCCCAACAGAAAACATCAGAACCATCATCATATTGAGCTGAGATTATCTTAGTCACAATAACCTCAAGTGTTTGTTCAGTATTGTTTGTAACATCAATATGAACAACACATTCTGCCTCTAATGGAGCGTAGTAGTAATTAGCTGGATCAACTATAAAACTTTGAGCAAAGGAACCTGAGCCAAGTAATAATGTTAATAACAATATTTTTTTATCATAACAAGTTAATTAGATTAATATATTTGTTGTATTATTCAATAAGTATGCCGTAGAAATTACAAGACAAATACTACTTAGACTTGGTCTTAAAAAATAGGAAACCCGAGTATTTTATAATTTAGGTAAACTGTACTTATTATAGAATATTTAGAGCATAAAAAAAGGAGCCAAATTGGCTCCTTAAATTTAATTGCTGCATTTAGTGTGTTATTATCAGCTTTTGAACCTCTGTTTTTAGACCGTTAACAGAAAAAGTGTAAAAATAAATACCTGCTTTAAAATCGTGAAGCTGTATCGTTTTTGAATTCGTAATTAAGTCGCTGTATACTTCACTCCCTAACATATCGTACATAATAAAAGCTGCTTCCTTCTCCGAATTGTAGTTTACATGTAAGACATCGTTGGCAGGATTAGGGTATACACCGAAATCAGTAGCCGCTTCTTCTACGCCAATATAAGCAGACAATGAGGTGTAATTTACATCTGTACATACTTTAATCTCAGGGTTTGAAACCTCTGAAAAACAATAGCTCATTGTAAACGTGCGTTCTTCAGGCATATTCTCAAGGTAACCTGTAAAGCCATCGTATGTTTCGCCTGGAGCAATACTCCTTGCTTGTCCGGAGACACTAATTTGAGGCGGATAGCAGGCGATTCCCCAACAAAAATTAGTCGAGATAGAATCTACGGTAAGATATTCTTCAGGAAATGTTCTTGTTACGATAACCATAAGTGTGTCGTCTAAATTATTCGTAACATCAAAATGAGCTGAGCAAGTCTCACCAGGTTCTTGATAGTAGTAATCGGCGGTGTTGACACTTAGACCTTGAGAGAAAACGCTTATGCTAATCAGCATAAAAAAAGATAGTAGTGTGTTTTTCATGATTTGGTGTTTTATTTATTGTTGTAAAAATCAATATTCATACCAAACAAATTTACTAAAAAAAAGGCTGCCCAAAAAGACAGCCTTCAATAAATTGTGTGTAATAAATAATTACTTAACGATGTTTAACTTTTCAGTCAATAATTCGTTCGCAACAGTAATATTTACATAGTACAAACCAGCATCTAAAGTAGCTGCTGGTAATTCAATTTTATTTAAACCTGAAGACATTGAAGCGTTATAAGTAAATACTTTTTGTCCTAAGGTATTTAAAACTTCAATAACAACATCATTGGCTTCCACTAAATTTAATTCTACAGCCGCAATGTTAGAAGCTGGATTTGGGAATACAGATAGTTTATTTTCTAAAACCTCGTCTATTGCAACAGGTTCGCAACTAGCTACTGCAGCCTCCATATCTCCTTGAGACTGACCACCTGGAGCCCAACCTATTGAAGTCCAAGAAATCTCAGAGTAGCCTGGGTTTTCTGTATTAGGACAGATCATTACAAAGAATGGAATTCCATCTGCTTGAAACATTGAAGCATAATGGTAATATTGCATGTAAGATTCTTGGGAATAAGCCATTTTTGGGTATTCTGCTCCCCAACCTAAACCGTTTACAATTGATGCATTATCTTCAGATTCAATTGTAAGGCCTATAACTTGCAAATCTTCTTCGCCTGCACCAAATTGATTCCAAACAGCATTTACTTCTGGAGTTGAATTCTCACAAGGGCCACACCAAGAGGCAAAGAAATCTAGTATTACCGTAGTTCCCTTATTTAATATTTGATGAATATCGTGTGAATTACCATAGGTATCTTCTAAGGTAAAAGAAGGAACAGGAGGGACTACAGATAGGCTGTATTCAACTTCTGCTCCAATTTGTTGACCGCTAGAATTCGTTACAGAAACTGAACAATCATAAGATCCTAATGGTAAATCTACAGTAAACACTTCTTGGTCACCAAAAGATAAGGTTTGAGTGGCAGAAATTGAATTATAAACTCCATCAATTGTATAATTAAATGTAAACCCACTTAATTCTTCTGATCCAGTGCTTAATACACTAAAATCGAAACTAGTTGTTTCACCTTCACTTTCTACTACTTGATAAATTGAGGATACATCCAAAGAGACTTGTTCTAAAATAGGCTCTTGTACACTTACATTTGCAATGTTTAAACGAAACATATCTGTAACATTGTGATGACGAAATGCAAGATATACAGTTTGTCCGTTAAATGAGGAAAGATCTAAATCTCTGTACATGTAACCATCTGATTCTCCGGTAATTTCGTTAAAATATACTGCAGAAGACTCTAAACTAGTAACATCAGACTGCGTTGATACGTATACGGTATAATTTTCATCAGGCCATAATTGATCTTGAGCTGAAACTTCCCAATAAAGCCTTGGGGAAATTCCCGAAGACAAGTCTATAGCTGGAGATACAATCCAATTATCTGGATTTAAAGGATTTTGATCCCATGATGCAGAGGAAAGAACATTTCCGTCTCCATAATCAGTAATAGTCCAATTAGCACCATCGCCGTCAGCATCAATTAGAGTCCAATCATCAATACCGTTATCAAGATCTAAAGTAAAATAAGTCTGGGCTGTTGAGTAGGAAAGACAAGATATTGTCAATAAACAAAATAATAATTTCTTCATAATGGGGGGTTTAGTTTTTTTTAGATGAATAACAATAATTATGCCTAAAAGGCACGTACATCTATTTAACCTCCAAAGGTAAATCTTAATTTTAAACCGAAGCTATTATTTGCAGTATCAAAGGATGTGGCTACTTCGTATTTGGCAACCATTCTATCGTAAAATAATTGGATGTTTACCTTATCACTCAACGCATAATCTACCGTAGACTTAATAGAGATGTCGGTTCTACCACTAACTCCTTGGTGGGTATTTTCTTCTAAACTTCGAATAGCAGACTGGGATTTACGTATAGAGAAGTCCAGGTTTAGATCTAGGTTAGATTTGAATGTTCTGGCTCCATTAGCTGTGTTTAAGCTTATTTCAAAATCATCTATTCTATAACCCATTCCTACCGTAAAGCTTTGGCTTGCTTGCTCCTGTACCTGGTTATTGTTTAAACTCAACGAAATCTCACGTTCTCTACTGTATTCCATTCGAGTAGTTAAACTGTTGTTCATTGTTAAGTCTAGCTTTATTAGCGGACTAAATTGCTCGCGAATGTTCACAGTTTCAATTTGATACTCGGCTATGAAGTTATTATTTGCATCAAAACTCTCAGGATTACTTTCTGGCGTACCTGTAGGTGGATTTAATTTGTCGTAAAACAGATTGGTATTGTATGTTCCGATAGAATAATTAGAGGTATAAGCATGAGAAATGGATACATTTTTAAAATACTTTTTAATCCATTTCACATCGGTAAGGCCATCGTATTTAACCGTCCAATTGGGCAGAGGGGTTTTAGGGAATTTATCTAAATTTTGTTTAGAGGCATTTGTTCCCGAATAAGCTGCCATGAAGGCAGGTAGTAAAACTTCTTGAGAATTGGGGCCGAAACCAATCGGATAGCCAATATCGTCATAATTTAATTGTCCTTTATCAGCCGCTACCCGCTTTGCAATTTGAGCTCGTATAGCTCTAAAGTCATCAAAAGTTTTAGAGGAATTTATTTCCATTTTCCTAAAGGCGGTATTAATCGCTAAGAAAGACATGGTAAAGCTACCTGTTTCGTTTCTGTTTAAACTTTCAAATCTGATATCGTCTATGGTACCTGTATTTCTAAAAGTTTGAGAAGTATTTGTGGTTGCATTTCGTTGAGCTGTTAGTTTGATTCTTAGTTTTTTTACAGGCTCTAGAGTCGCTCTAATATTTAGGCGTTGTGTGTTTTGTGTGGTGTACTGTTGGTTAAGCAGCGTATCGTTTGTAATCCAATCCTTTTCGGAAAAAAGAACTAAGCCATCGGCATCCAATTGTTGACCGAGAACAAAGCCCCAGCCCGGAGCAAATTTAGAATTTAGCACATCACTAAGACCTAAGGGACCTACTCCAGGTTTAAAACCTGGAAGCATGGTTCCGTTGCCTTCATCGTAACTAAAGTTTATGTTTTGAACCGATAAAATTGCTTTTGTAAGGTATTCAAATCCTCTAAACTCACGCTCCTCTTCTTCCTCTTCTTCCTCTTCTTCCTTATCCGATTTGTTTGTTTCGGCACTTCCACCAATAAATTTATCGTTTCTCTTGTTTCGAGAGTTCTTCTTTTTCTTGGAAGAATTAACTTTTTTGAAATAAGGAACCTTATTGTAAAGCGATTTTAAATTTAACTGTGTGTTAATTTTATAATTATTTGTGTTTTGTATTACATTACCTAAGTTAATTGAATCATTTACTGTAGCTCTAGATCCAGCATTCCAATCGTAGGTGGCATCGTAATTTAAAGACAAGGTTACCCAATCTGTTAACGGAAACTTATTTATGGGCACAGTATAACGCACGTCAAATTGATGATGATAGGAGGTGGTTCTTCCAAAACTCATAATACTATCGCGAAGCGCATCTCTTTCCGATTGTGTATCTATTTTACCCTCGGGCTCATCTACAATAGATCGGGAGTTTGTAGAAAAATTTAATTTAATGCTTCTGGTTAAATCGAACTTCACACTGTAGTTTTGAGTGATGTTAAACAATTTATTGAACATTGTATCTGGTTCAATAAGAGCTATAGAATTTAAGGCATTTAGGCTGGCTAAATTCCTCATTTTGGTTTCGGAGTAACTTTTATTAAAGTCTGTTCGAGCAGAAAGAGTTTTAGGCATTAAGTAAAAATTAAAGTCTTTTATTAATCTTAAGTATTTAGACTTTTTTAAGAATTTAATTTTACTGAATGGTTTGTAGTTTTTGGGACTGTTATTAAAATTATAGCCTATACCTCCATTATATTCTTGTAGAAGACTAAATTCGGTGTTAATATTTCTATTAAACACTTCATTATACGAATAGCTTAAGCTTATATTTTCTATGTCGTAGAGTTTATTTTTGGATCCTCCTTTAGATTTTCCTTTTCTACCCTTACTGTTGTCTTTACTTTTAACCGCTTGTTTTTTTCCGCCACCTCTTTCTTTACGAACGTTGGTTAAATTAATAGAGCGCCTAAGCGTGTAATTTTCAACAATACTTCTGAGGGTGTCTTTGGCTCCTTGAGTTTGTTCTGCATCAATAGAAGCTTGGAGTTCTACATCTGGATCTAGCGGATTAAACTGAGGTTTTAATACGGTTTCAGAAATTCCTATATAAAGCGGTATTTTAATATTGGCATCTTCTGAAAACAACTTACCTAATTCTATATTCGAGGTAAAATTGTATTGTCGAGTTTCTTCTTTATTCCTTTCGTTTACACTTTGCTCTAGGCTACCAAAACCTACCGAGCTAATATTACCGCCCAAACTAAAGCTTCCAATGTCTGCCAAACGGGTTTTCATTTGCGCTTTTGCAGCCCATCCTCCACGCTCATCAAAATCTGTTAATCGCAATTCGTTTATCCATATTTCTGCGCATTTATCTAGCCCATCGTCTTCCGGATTAAAAGCTGGATCTACTAAGGGATTTCGAACACCTAGCATGATTGTACGTACATTTCCTAGATTAGGATTCCCAACAATGGTAATCCGTCTTGTTCCATCTAAATAAGAAAAGGGTTCGGTAAAGCTTACGTTTACATTGCCACTTCTAATTTCGGAGTTTCTTGCAGCTTTTGCTTCTTTCAATTTATCGAAGCTAATTTCAAATTCGTTGTTTTTTGGCCAAATTTCATCTCTTGCCGAAGCACCCCATTGGGTAACATCTAATGGAACTTCGTATTCGTAATAGTTATAACTATAATCGGTTCCTACCCGAATAAACATGCTTAAATCTTTGTCATTTAATGTATTTTCCGGAGTTTTTTCTTCGGCATGCACAAAGAATTTAATTTTCTTGTAGGAGCGCATGTCCATGGTTACATTTTTAAACGCACCACGCGCATCACCGTTTTGCAAATCGCAAACCCTAAAACTCATAGATTGTTCGTTAAGCTGTTGTGTGGCTGTAGAGCCTAGCACACGATCTCTAATAATACCTGGAGGTAAAACGTAATTCACCGGATCGCGGCGACTGTTTTCTTCTAAATTAACTACAGATATATCAAAAGCTGTATTGTCGCTTTCTGGCACATCGGGCGAAGCCAAACTGTTTAAATACTTGCGCCACTCTCCACGAACCATATCTAAAGTTGCAAAACGCAATACAGTAGGAGATGCAAAACCTCTCATAAACATACGCATAAATCGTATGGACTTGAAATCGGGTATTGTTCCTATTTTATTTTCAAAATCTCGAATAGGAACTTTAAACTGAATCCACCGAGTATTGTTGTTGGGTCCTGCATTTTCTATAATAGAGGTAATAAAATTTCGCCCTACTTCCTGCAAGGAGTCTGGATCCATGCTTATGCGGTATTGATAATAAGACTCAGACTCGCTAAGGGTGTAATCACTGTTAATATCCTCCACATTTGGCAGCTGAGTATAGGAAGATTGAGCCGCGTCATCCATAGGAGAATTCCCATCTAAACCATTGTATTTTTTATAACGATCCAGAATACTTTTCTTTTGAGAATCGTAATCAGAGCCATAAAAAAAATGATAATTATCTGCCGATGGATCCTCCTCTGCATTGATATATGCAGCAGAACCCTCGCCGTAACTTTCACGAATACGCTCTAAATAAGAACTGGTTTCAAAGGAGTTAAATGGAACAAAGGAGCGTTCCATCTCATCGTCTAAACCATCTAAACCAACATCTTGATTTTCTCGTGCACTTGCCCCACTGTTAAAAGCAGTAACCAAAGCTTGCACAGAAGGAACTCTACCCCAAGCAGTGGTATCAATATTATCGTCACCACCATCAATTGGCAATCCGTTTTCGTAACTCTTTCTAGAATCTTTTAGTATATCCTCGGATACATTCCCTAAATTGATGTAAAAATCTCCACCCGGATCTGAGGGATTTTCAATGAATGGATCCATCAACCAAAATTCTAAAAACTCAATATTTGCAGTTTCAAAATCATTGTTGTCTATTTTCCGTACAACCCCACCCCAACGAGTTTCTGGAGCTAATAAGTTTCCGTCCTCACCAATACCGTTAGAATAATCTCCGCCTTCAACATCGTAATTATAAGGACCTCTTTCTTCAGGATAAAAAGCCAAATCGAAGGTTCTCAGTCTTAAAGGCTGACCATTTGGAATGTCCTTGTCTGGGAAAATTTCATTTATCGAAATTTCCCGCACATAAGGATCCTCTCGGTCTTCGTCGGTAAGGTGGCTGGGTGCATAGGCTGTTTCTCTTTGGAAATCGGAGTTGATGAAATACCAAGAAAGCAAAGCTCTGTTGTAACCGTAACGAATGTCGTTGCTTAACAAACCTTCGGGAAACAAAGCCGGATCCTGAGGTGTACTCGCTAAATTCCATGCCGTAGAATTTCTTAAATCTATGGGTGATTGGCTGTTTTCGAAATCATCTATATAAGCTGTTCCCTCCTCATCAACACTTAGTGCTTTTGAGTGTCCAGGGATAAATTGTGCAAATTCTCCAGTTAATGTAATGTTAGATTTTTCTTTGGTTTCTATTAAAGGGAGTTTATCTAAAAGTGTGGTTAGTAGTTGAGATTCAGTTTTGTAAGAACCGTTTATACCCCAAATGGTATTGGATATAGGCTCATCTCCCATATTAACTTTAACGGTTTGAGAATTCTCTGATAAATTTAAGAGTGTTGCACTAAGTAAAAAGTCTTCATTAAATTTATAATCGGCATGCAAGCCCAAGTAGCGTTTGGTTGTACTGGAGTAACCCGAGTTGTTTTCTAATTTTACGTCTATTTGTTGTCCAGAACTTAAAATTCCTTCGTCAATAATTTTAACTCTACCTAAGTTGTAATCTACCGTATAATGAATATTTTCTTCTAAGGCAGCACCTCCCATAGTAACACTAACAGAGCCTTGAGGTATGTACATTGCGTTTAAAGGTATGTCTGCTCCCGAAGAGGATTTATACTGTCCCTTTAATAAAAACTTGTTTAATTCTGCCAGTTGAGAAGCTGCTGTTTTGGTCGAATCGTACAAGGCATCAAATATGTACGAATCTGTTATTTCCTGACTTATTCCTGCTTGCTGAAACTTGTTTCGTAAATAGGAACCAAAGGGCTCTATGGACGGAAGGTAAACCCGGCCGTTTGATTTCTTAATTGTTAGATCTGATATGAAATCGAAAACTCCATTTGGCCCCGGATCGTTGTTTTGGTTTAAATTATCCAAATTCAACATCTGTATTATTAAAGAACTACTCAATCCTTCTTCTGGAATGTATGGCAAAGGCGTACCAGACTCATCGTCTTGGTACATAATCTGAAGATCAAAATCTTCTTCGTTTACTTGATATGCGCCAAGAGCGTAAACATTTTTCATCATTAAGCGCCACATTGGAAGACTCACATCGAGGGTAGTCGATCGCAACAATTTAAGAATCAATACGCCAGGTGAGGCTACAACGTTAGAAAATTCTCCAACTTGGTAAGGGGTGCCATTAACCGTGTATTGGAAAGAAACCCCCAAAACCTCATCAGAATTTAAGGATTGGTTTAAGGAAATAAAACCAAGTTGGGCATTGTAAGTATATTCTGAACTGGATAATTTCTTTGCATTTTCTATCTTTTCATAATCTACCGATTGAACAAATCCAGAACCATTTAACAAGCTTGTTATTTGGCTAACTTCTCGAATTGAAGAGTTGCTGGCTACTAAATCGGTTGGAAATAAATTGTTGTTTCTATTGTCTGGATTAGTTATATTAATGGGCTCAGAACTTAATCCTAAATTTTGATTGTAAGCTTGATTTAAGTTTTCACCTAAATCTTGAAAAGCTAAAATATTTCTAACGTTAGAGGTGTTCCCTGTTTTGTTGGTAACCCAAACCTCTAAATTAGTAATAGTTACATTAGAACTAACCAAAGGCATGTTCGCTAAAGCTACGTCGTAAGAATTGTAAAAATACTGCGACAAAAAGAAGTGTCTGTTCGCTTCGTAATCGTCGGCATAAATTTCAAAATTTGTAGTTTGTGCTCCACCTTCAACTCTTATGGTACTTGTTTCTGATTTCTGCTCTGAGAAAACAGTGGTAAAAGTGGCTTTTCCAAATTGAAATTGAGCTTTCACTCCAAATAAACTTTGAGTTCCCGATATGAGTGAACCACTTAAAGGTAAACTTACATTTCCCAGTTCAATTTTTTTGATGATTTCGTCTTCAGTTCCCGTATACTCGAGCTTCATTTGATTTTCGAAATCAAATTGACTTTTAGTATCGTAGTTGGTACGAAGAGATAGTTTGGTTCCAATCTTTCCAATAACATTCATTTGAATGCTTTGATCGAAGTTAAAGTTAGATTGATTTCTTTGATTCTCCGTAAGAGATGGGTTTTTGGTTTTATTTACATTCCCCGAAAAAGATAACTCCGCCGAACCTTGAGGTCTTATATCAACAGTATTTCCGCCAAAAACTCGACTAAAAGATTCGCCTCCAATTTTCATTTTTGGTTTGGTTCCGGCAATACCTTGGTCACTTAAATTTGACTGAACCTTGTCTTTCCAAAAACTTTTAATTTGCTGTTTAAACAACCAGTTTTTGTAAGCAGACTCGCTCATAAATGTTGGCCTGGAAGCTTGCAAACCTCCTATTGAATTCTGGAAGGAAAAATCTCGATTTACTAAACTGTATTCAATATTTTTAGAAAAATTACCTGGATCGTTAAAAAGCATCTGAGGGTAAGGCAAAGCCAAACTATCGTCTTGTGCCTTGACAAGGGTATTCCCTAGAAAACACAAAAATAGCGTAAAAATAAATTTAATACCCCTATTACACTCCACTTACAACTGCTTTAACGCCTGTTTTACAAGGTCTTCCACTTCTATTTGAGGATCTTTTTCTAATAATTTATCTATGAGCTTATGTACCGCTTTCATAGGAAATCCAAGAACTTCTAAGGCAGATAACGCTTCTTCTCTATTTCTATTGCCAGACTTGATGGTGATTTCTATATCGTCAAAAGTCTTGAGCATTTTATCCTTTAAGTCCAGGATTATTCTTTGGGCTGTTTTGATGCCAATTCCTTTAACCGATTTTATTAAAGCAACATCTTCGCTCACAATCGCATCTCTAATTTCTGCAGACTGCATGGAAGATAAGATAACTCTTGCCGTGGAGGCTCCTACTCCAGAAACTGAAATAAGCATTCTAAATATTTTACGCTCTAGTTTTTCATAAAAACCATAAAGGGTATGAGAGTCTTCTTTTATTGAAAGATGGGTATAAAGTTTACAGGATTCTGATTCGCCAAGATTAGAGTAGGTGTTTAGAGAAATGTTTAATAGATACCCAACACCATTGCACTCAATAATAGCATAGGCTGGGTTTAGCTCCACTAATTTTCCATTGATATGTGTAATCATTTTCTGTTTTGTTTAATGTGTGCATCAGCAACAGCTAAGGTTGTAATATCAACAATTTCCTTTACGCTAGCGCCGAGCTGAAGTATATGAATCGTCTTTTTTAAACCAATTAAAATTGGACCTATCGTTTCAAAACCAGCAAGTTCTTGCATTAATTTATAGGCAATGTTTCCAGATTCCAAATTTGGAAAGATCAACACATTAACCTGTTTATTGGCTAAGTCTGAGAACGGAAACTTCTCAGCAAACGCTTCTTTATTCATTGCAAAGTTAGCTTGTACTTCTCCATCTAAGGTTAAGTCAGGTCGTCTAGCACGTAAAATACGAACTGCTTCTCTAACTTTTTTAGAATTTGCATCTCTGGTAGATCCGAAATTCGAATACGACAACATTGCCATGGTTGGCTTTATTCCCAATCGAAGAACTGAATCTGCGGTGAGTTCTGCTATGTCAGCTAATTGCTCTGCATTAGGATTTACATTTATAGTTGTATCTGCAATAAAAACAGGGCCTTTTGCTGTCATAATTACATAAAGTCCTGCAACGCGTTTTACACCTTCTTCAGTCCCTACAATTTGCAATGCGGGTCTAATGGTTTCGGGGTAGTTTCTAGAAAAACCTGAGATCATTGCATCAGCCTCTTCTAATTCCACCATCATGGAGCCAAAATAATTACGCTCGCGCATTACTCTTCTAGATTCGAACTGGGTGTAACCATCTCTTTTTCGCTTTGCCCACAAAGCGTCTCCAAACTCGTTAAGTTTTTCTTGCATTTCCACGGCCTTTGGGTCTATTATTTGCACCCCCTCAAAGTCAAATCCATGTTCTTCAATCAAAGCTTCAATTTTGTCTATTCTACCTAGTAAAATAGGCTCGCCAATAGCCTCGTCTTTTATAATTTGAGCTGCTTTTAAAACATTGTAATGGTCAGCTTCAGCAAATACTACGCGCTTCGGGTTTAATTTTGCCCGAGTTGTAACGTTTCGAATCAGTTTGTTATCGCGTCCAATTCGTTTGTTGAGTGAAACCTTGTAGCGGTCCCAGTCATCAATAGTACCTGTTGCAACTCCAGAGGCTATGGCTGCTTTTGCTACCGCTGGTGCAACACATGATATTAACCTTGGGTCGTTGGGTTTTGGTATGATGTAATCTGTTCCAAATGTTATGTTTGATTCATCGTAGGTAAGGTTTACTTCCTCTGGAACTAATTCTTTTGTTAAATCTGCAATTGCCTTTACCGCTGCAATTTTCATTGCCTCGTTAATTTTTGTTGCTCTAACATCTAAGGCTCCTCTAAAAATATAAGGAAATCCTAATACGTTATTTACCTGATTGGGGTAATCGGATCTACCTGTTGCAAAAATAATGTCTTTACGCGCTGCCATCGCTTTTGCATAAGATATTTCTGGCAAAGGGTTTGCCATTGCAAAAACAATGGGCTGAGTACTCATAGACTTAACCATATCTTGACTTACTACATTCCCCTTAGAAAGACCCACAAAGACATCGGCATTGTTCATTGCATCTTCTAATGAATTTAAATCTCTATCGGATGCAAATTCTAGCTTATGACCGGATAAATTTTGTCTATCCGAACGGATTACACCTTTACTGTCGCACATCACAATATTTTTATGAAGCGCTCCTAAAGAAATGTAAAGTTTTGTACAAGAAATTGCCGCTGCCCCAGCACCGTTTATAACAATCTTTACATCTTGTATGTTTTTCTCAACCAGTTCGAGTGCGTTTAATAAAGCTGCTCCAGAAATAATTGCAGTTCCATGCTGATCGTCGTGCATTACCGGAATATCTAACTCCTCTTTTAAACGTCTTTCAATTTCAAAGCACTCGGGTGCTTTTATGTCTTCCAAATTTATACCGCCAAAAGTAGGTGCAATAGCTTTTACTGTTTTTACAAACGAATCTACATCGTTTACATCCATTTCAATATCGAATACATCGATATCGGCATATATTTTAAAAAGTAAGCCTTTTCCTTCCATTACAGGTTTTGAAGCCTCAGGTCCTATGTCACCCAATCCTAATACAGCTGTTCCATTAGAAATTACAGCTACTAAATTTCCTTTAGCAGTGTATTTGTAAACGTCGTCTATGTTTTCCGCAATCTTTAAACAAGGCTCTGCCACGCCTGGCGAGTATGCTAAAGACAAATCTCTTTGAGAGTTTGTGCTCTTTGTTGGTACAACTTCAATCTTACCAGGTCTTCCTTCCGAGTGAAAATCTAACGCTTCCTGCTTTCTAATCTTTACCATATATTATTTTTTTTATAACTAACAAACATACAAAACGAAAACGGTTGCAACCTAGTTATAACCTAGAAGTTTTTGGCAGAAATAGGCTAGAACTATTTACTAAAATAAGTAGTTTTTTAAGTGTGTAATGGAATAATAAAAAGCGAAGACAGAAGCGTTGTTAGCTAATAGCGCTCCACTGCATTTTGTTGTGGTGTGCACGCATGTATTCTTTGAGTATGGCTCTATTTTCATCCGAATTTAGCTCCGGATCTTTTTGAAGCAATTCTAAAGCAATTTTTCGAGCATATTTAAGTATTTGAGAATCCTTAAGAAGGTCTCCAATTTTCAAATCTAACAGACCACTTTGGCGTGTACCCATAATATCTCCAGGACCTCTGAGTTTTAAGTCGGCATCGGCAATTTCAAATCCATTTTGAGTTCTAACCATTGTTTTAAGTCTAAACTTAGCATCTTGACTTAGCTTTAAACCACTCATTAAAACACAGTAAGATTGCTCTGCCCCTCTACCTACCCGACCTCTTAATTGATGAAGCTGAGACAAGCCAAAGCGCTCGGCACTTTCTACCACCATAACAGATGCATTCGGCACATTAACGCCCACCTCGATAACAGTTGTAGCAACCATAATATGAGTTTCACCTCTAACAAATCGAGCCATTTCGGCTTCTTTATCTTCAGCCTTCATCCGTCCGTGAACCACAGAAACCTGAAATTTAGGTTTTGGAAAATGCCTGCAAACCCCATCGTATCCATCCATTAAATCTTTATAATCCAGTTTTTTACTTTCTTCAATTAACGGGTAAACAATGTATACCTGTCTGCCCTTTTCGATTTCTTGCTTTAAAAAATGAAACATCGACAATCGGTGTTGATCCGTTTTGTGTAAGGTGCTAATTGGTTTTCTTCCAGGAGGCAATTCATCGATTAAAGAAATATCTAAATCGCCATACACCGCCATAGCTAATGTTCGAGGAATAGGTGTAGCAGTCATTACCAGTATATGGGGTGGTTTGGTGTTTTTCTTCCACATTTTTGAGCGTTGAGAAACACCAAAACGATGCTGCTCATCGATTATAGCAAGGCCTAGGTTTTTATACCGAACTTTATCCTCTAATAATGCATGAGTCCCTACCAATATATCAAGGGTTCCAGACTCCAAGGCTGCATGAATCTCTCGTCTTTGCGCCACTTTTGATGAGCCGGTAAGCAATGCCATTTTCATTCCTACAGCCTCTACCATTTCTTGCAAGCCCTTAAAATGTTGGGTAGCTAAAATTTCTGTTGGCGCCATTAAACAAGCCTGAAAACCATTGTCTTTTGCTATAAGCATGGCCATTAAAGCAACAATGGTTTTACCAGAACCCACGTCTCCCTGCACCAAACGATTCATTTGTTTACCAGAGGCTACATCTAAGCGAATTTCTTTTACAACTCTTTTTTGAGCGCCGGTTAACTCGAAGGGCAATTGTTCTTTGTAGAATGTGTTAAAGTAAGTCCCAATTTTAGAAAATGGATACGAAAGAAATACTTTCTTTTTATGATGTTTTAATTTTAACATAGCCAACTGAATAAAGAAAAATTCTTCAAACTTTAGTCGTCTTTGGGCCTGAGCCAATAATGCTTCCGATTTTGGAAAATGCACATTTAATACGGCCTCTCTTTTACTAATTAATTTGTACTCTTTTCTGATTTCCAAGGACAGAGTCTCTGGAATATATTCCATTATTTGGCTTAACAGTTCGTGAACCAATTTTGAAATACCCTTAGAATGCAAAGATTTTAAAGTTAATTTTTCCGAAGACGGATACACCGCTTGCATAGAGGTTACTAGGCTAGATTTATGAGCCACTGCAGTTTCTATTTCAGGATGCGAAATACTGTAGGTTCCGTTAAATAAAGTTGGTTTTCCAAAAATTACGAGATCCTCTCCAACCTTAAGACTTTTTTTCACCCAAGACACTGCTTTAAACCAAACCAATTCCATTGAGGAGGTTTCATCTTCAAAAATGGCTTTTAGTCTTTTTTTACGAGCAACACCTTCTTCCTTTACTCGAATAATTTTCCCCTTAATTTGGATGTCTGCTAAATCTGCTTGCAGTTCAGAAATCGTATGAAAACATGTTTTATCTATGTATCTAAAGGGGTACAGCTCTAATAAGTCTCGGTAACGGTAAATATTTAACTCGCTCTGTAGGGTCTCTGCACGCTGAGGCCCAACTCCCTTTAGGAATTCAATTGGACTGTCTAATATGTGCGGATTATTCGGCATTATTAAGTTTTAACAAAGATATGCAATCGGTAGAAAACGAAATTGTTTTCTATTTTATAAAATTAGATTTTCGAGCTGCAATAAAAATACACAAAATTTAAAAATTGTACCAGTATAAAATAACTACTATTATACGGTAAGTTTACAAGCGATTTTTTGAAATAATACAAAGTTTACTAATAAAAATAAACCATCCAGGTATTGTTCTATTTTGGGAATCCTGAACTGTTTTTGTGCAGATTTTTAGTAGATTTGAGGATCATACGAATATAACAAGATTTACACTATGGATTTAAAACCTACGCGCCTATTTGAACTTGCAGAATATACCCGCCAAAAGTTCAATAAAAACGATGTATTAGCAGGTAAAGAAGATGGAGTATGGCGAACGTATACCGCAGACGAATATGTTTCAATGTCTGACTCTATTGGATACGGTTTACTTAACACCGGAATAGAAAGAGGCGATAAAATTTCTGTTATTTCTCAAAATCGCGCAGAGTGGAATCTAGCAGATATGGGGATCAATAAAATTGGTGCAATAAATGTTCCTATTTACCCAAACATTACCTCTGCCGATTACGAATACATTTTAAACGATGCTGGCATAAAAGTTTTGTTTGTAGGCTCAGAAGAGATTTTCGATAAGGTGCATATGCTTTTAGACAAAGTGGAAACACTTGAAGCAATCTACTCTTTTGACGAAATTGAAGGCGCCAAAGATTGGCACGAAATTATTGAAAGCGGACTCGCAAATCCTCAAGCATCTAAAATGAAATCAAACCAATTGGAGGTGAAATCTTCCGATTTGTTTACACTTATTTACACATCCGGAACAACGGGAAACCCCAAAGGAGTGATGCTCTCTCACGACAATTTATTTTCGCAACTCGAAGGTCTTAAAGACACTTTGCCACTTAACGAAACAGATAGGGCTATTAGTTTTCTTCCGCTTTGCCATGTATTTGAAAGAGTTGTAGAATACTATTACCTGTTTAAAGGAACCTCTATTTACTATGCAGAGAGTATTGAGCAAATTGGCGAAAATTTAAAAGAAATTAATCCAACAGTAATGCCTACTGTTCCTAGACTTTTGGAAAAAGTATACGATAAAATTGTAGCCAAAGGGTCTGAGCTGAATGGTCTAAAAAAAGGACTGTTCTTTTGGGCACTCAACCTGGGATTAAAACACGAATTAGACGGTCAAAATGGCTGGTTTTACGAGTTTCAACTAAAAATAGCCAACAAACTCATATTTAACAAATGGAGAGAAGCTGTTGGAGGAAACATGAAATACATCTTTTCTGGAGCAGCAGCTTTACAACCTCGTTTGGCCAGAGTGTTTACAGCAGCTCAAATGCCAATTTATGAAGGTTATGGTCTCTCAGAAACATCGCCAGTTATTTCTGTTAACAGTACAGAACCAAAAGGGAAATGCTATGGAACAGTAGGTAAAGTTATTGCAGGGGTAGAAGTGAAATTTGGCGAGGATGGCGAAATATTATGCAAAGGGCATAACGTAATGATGGGCTATTACAACAAACCCGAGCTAACGAATGAAGTAATTGACAAAGATGGATGGTTTTCTACCGGAGACATAGGGAAAATGGTAGATGGTGTTTACTTGAAAATTACCGATCGAAAGAAAGAAATTTTCAAAACTTCGGGGGGAAAATATATTGCTCCCCAAGTGATGGAAAACAAATTTAAAGAATCCAGAATAATTGAGCAAATTATGGTTGTGGGAGAAAACGAAAAAATGCCTAGCGCTTTTATCGTTCCCGAATTTGAAGCTCTTAAAGTTTGGTGTAAACTCCACAATCTGGACTATACTACAAACGCAGAAATGTCTCAACATCCAGTAGTTTTAGAGAAATTTCAATCGGAAATAAATCATTATAATCAGCAATTTGCTCCTTTTGAGCATGTAAAGAAATTTGCAGTAATGAAAGAAACCTGGTCTATTGATGGAGGTGAGCTAACGGCCACACTAAAACTCAAACGCAAACCTATAATGGAAAAGTATCGAGAAATATACCAAGAAATATACAGTTAAAAAAAGCGCCGAATGGCGCTTTTTTTTGTCTTAAAACTATTTGCATCCAATTCAGCCGCTGCTGTAAAACCCTTATTTTTTTTATACTTATGACCTCTATTAAGCCTAAATCGAAACAAAAAAAAGGTATGCACGCCAAATAAATTACTATTTATTATGCTTGCATACTTAATATTTTGTAGGTTTGAAACTCAAATAGCAACGAATATGACCTACAAAAAACACGCTATAGATTTTCGCATAAGATGGGCTTGGCATAGCATTTCGAGATTGTACAACGACAGCGCAAAAAAACACCAGGCAACTACCTCTACTGCCTTTGCAATTTTAAACATTGAAAAAGAAGGCATTCTATCTACACAGTTAGGCCCAAAAATGGGAATGGAATCGAGAAGTTTAACGCGCACATTAAAAAACATGTTTGACCGGGGCTTAATTAGAAAACAAACAGACCCAAAGGATAGAAGAAAAGTTCAGCTCTTTTTAACAAAAAAAGGAATTAATTTAAGAAAAATAGCTTCGGAAAATGTAAAAACATTTAATGAACGTGTTTTTACAAAAATTAGCGAGCAAGACTTGGAATCTTTTAATAGAGTAATGCAAGCCGTAAATGAAACCATAGAAGAATTGAAGCATGAAAACAACTAGAGAACTAAAAGGAGTTGCAGTAATTGGCTCTGGAATTATGGGTTCTAGAATAGCCTGTCATATGGCAAATATTGGACTGAAAGTATTGTTACTAGATATTGCACCTAACAAACTAACCAAACACGAAGAAAATGCTGGGCTGGCTCTAGACAATCCTAAGGTTAAAAATAGAATTGTTGTAGATGCCTTAAAAACTTGCTTAAAAACAAAACCAGCTTCTTTATATAAAAAAGACTTTGCTCTTAGAATACAAACGGGAAATTTAACAGATGACTTTCAAAAAATTGGCACTTACGATTGGATCATTGAAGTTGTTGTAGAACGTTTAGAAATCAAAAATCAAGTTTTCGAACAAATAGAAAAGCACCGAAAAAAAGGGAGTATCGTATCTAGTAATACTTCAGGAATTCCGATTCATTCGATGCTCGAAAATAGAACAGAAGACTTCAAAGAGCATTTTTTAGGAACGCATTTTTTTAACCCTCCAAGATATTTAGAACTTCTAGAAATCATCCCTAGCTCTTTTACAAAGCCAGAAATTGTAGACTTCTTAGTAGACTTTGGAACTCTACACCTTGGAAAAACAACCGTTTTATGTAAAGATACTCCTGCATTTATAGCAAATAGAGTTGGAGTAGCCGGAATTTTAGCACTGTTTCATCTAACAGAAAAAAAAGGTTTGTCTATACAAACCGTAGATCAGTTAACAGGGTCAATAATAGGCAGACCTAAATCTGCTACGTTTAGAACCTGTGATGTTGTTGGTTTAGATACATTACATCAGGTTGCCAAGGGGCTTTACCAAAACTGTAAAGAAGACGAGGCAAGAGCTTCATTTTTACTTCCAAACTATGTTCAATTACTTTTTGACAATAAGTGGTTAGGTGATAAAACCAAGCAAGGTTTTTACAAAAAAACAAAAGATGAGAAAGGGAAGACTGTTGTACTAGCCCTAAACTTAAAGAGTTTTAAATACGAAGCTCAAGCACATGTAAAACAAAGTGTTTTACAACAAGCAAAAGAAATTAAAGATGTAAGAACTCGCATCGCTTTCTTATACAATAGTCCGGGTGAAGTAGGACTGTTTTACCGAGAAATGTTTAGCGATTTATTCGCCTATGTTTCTCATCGGATTCCGGAAATAACGAAGGAATCGTACCGTATAGATCAAGCAATGAAAGCTGGTTTTGGCTGGGAGCTAGGTCCCTTTGAAATTTGGGATGCTGTAGGAATTAAAAAAGGGTATGTTACAGCAAAAAGCTTAGGAAAAAAAATAGCGCCTTGGATAGAGCTTGGATTAGAAAAAGGACTAGAAAGCTTTTACAAAATTGAAAAAGGCACACAGAATTATTACAAGTCAGAAACCAATACTTATGAAGCTTTAACGAATAAAGTAACGGAACTAAGTTTGTTTGTTCGAAAAAAAGAACACACTATATGGACAAGCCATGTAGCCTCTTTAATTGATGTAGGCAATGAGGTGTTAAACTTAGAGTTTCATTCTAAAATGAATGCAATTGGAGGCGATACTCTGCAAGCAATTCAACATGCTATTGACGTAACTGAGAAGGATTACAAAGGACTTGTTATTGCAAATCAAGCTCAAAACTTTTCGGTAGGAGCCAACTTAGCTATGATTTTTATGCTGGCAGTAGAGCAAGATTATAAAGAATTAGACCTTGCTGTTAGAGCCTTTCAACAAACCACTCAAAGAATACGCTACGCAAACATTCCAGTGGTTGTAGCCACACAAGGTATGACTTTAGGTGGAGGCTGCGAAATTGCTATGCATGCAGACCGAACACAAGCAGCCTCAGAAACATATATGGGATTGGTAGAAATGGGTGTTGGATTAATTCCTGGCGGTGGAGGTACAAAAGAAATTGCACTGAGAGCCTCAGAACTCTTTAATAAAGGAGACATTGAAATACCCTTGCTTAAAGAAATGTATCTAAATATTGGCATGGCTAAAGTTTCTATATCGGCACACGAAGCAATGGACTTAGGTTTATTAAGAAAAGGTATAGATGGAATTTCGATAAATAAGAAACGATTAATTACTGATGCAAAATCATCAGTAATTGCTCTAGCAGATAAAGGCTACAAAGCACCATCTAACGAGAAAAAAATTAAGGTACTCGGAAAACAAATTTTAAGCACTTTATTAGTAGGAGCAGATTCCATGCATCACTCAGGTTTTATTACAGAACATGAGAAACTCATGTCGGAAAAACTAGCATTTGTTGTTGCCGGAGGAGACCTCTCCTCTCCTACCTTAGTTAGCGAGCAATATTTACTAGATTTAGAAAGAGAAGCCTTTTTATCGCTTTCTGGCGAACAAAAAACACTTGAGCGAATTGAACACATGTTAAATAAAGGAAAACCACTACGCAACTAAGCCCAAAAAAATGAACGCATATATTGTAAAAGGATTTAGAACAGCTGTAGGGAAAGCACCGAGAGGTATTTTCCGATATACACGAGCCGATGACTTAGCTGCAGCAACGGTAAAACATTTAGTTGATGCCATCCCAGAATTGGATGTTAATCTAATAGACGATGTAATTGTTGGTAATGCAACTCCAGAAGCAGAACAAGGTCTAAACATTGGTAGGATGATTTCTTTACTTGGTTTAAATACAGATAAAGTACCCGGAATGACTGTTAACAGATATTGTTCTTCGGGAATAGAAACCATTGCACTAGCTACAGCAAAAATTAATGCAGGAATGGCAGATTGTATTGTTGCCGGTGGTGTAGAAACCATGTCGCCTATACCTTTTGGAGGCTGGAGAGTTGTGCCCAACTTAAGTGTATCTGCAAAAAACCCGAGTTGGTACTGGGGTATGGGAAACACTGCAGAAGAAGTTGCACGCCGTTACAATATTAGCAGAGAAACACAAGATGAATTCGCCTTTAACTCCCACAACAAAGCACTAAATGCTATAGATACTGGATTGTTTACTGAAGGTATTGTACCGATTGAGGTAGAAGAAATATTTTTAGATGAAGATGAAAAAAGACAAATACGAACATTTACCGTAGCGACCGACCAGGGACCTCGCAGAGGAACAAACCTTAAAGCTTTAGCCAAACTAAAACCCGTATTTGCAGCAGGAGGATCTGTAACAGCTGGAAATTCTTCGCAGACGTCAGACGGAGCAGCCTTTGTATTGGTTATGTCTGAAAAAATGGTGAGAGAATTAAACCTCGAACCAGTAGCCCAATTATTAAGCTACCATGTAGCAGGTTTAGAACCCAGTGTTATGGGAATGGGTCCTGTTTATGCAGCACCCAAAGCACTTGAAAAAGCAGGCTTAAAATTAAAAGACATCCAACAGATTGAATTGAATGAAGCATTTGCATCTCAATCTGTAGCGGTAATAAACGAATTAAATTTAGATCCGAGCATCGTAAATGTAAATGGAGGAGCAATAGCCTTAGGGCACCCTTTAGGATGTACAGGTGCAAAATTATCGGTGCAACTGTTTAACGAAATGAGAAGAAGAAAACAACGCTACGGTATGGTAACAATGTGTATAGGAACTGGGCAAGGTGCAGCAGGCGTATATGAGTTGTTAAAATAAATTCGATTCGTTAGATAATACAGTATAAGAGCCCTCATGTTTATGGATTTTTAGATTAAATGAGTGGAGGGAAATTTTAATAAAAAAGACAGTAAAATGGACTATTTAAAAGGCGGAGAGTTCTTAGTAAAAGATACGGCAGCAAATGAGGTTTTCATTAGAGAAAATTTTAATGAGGAACAAAGGATGATGTTTGAGGCAACCCACGAGTTTCTAGAACGTGAAATTCGTCCGAATTTAATGAGATTTGAAGAAAAAGACTACGCACTGGTAGAACGTTTAATGCGCAAAGCAGGCGAATTGGGTTTACTGGGCATAAGTGTACCCGAAAAATACGAGGGCTTAGGTATGGGTTTTAATACCGGCATGTTAATTTGCGAAGAAATTTCTAGTTTAACCGGCTCAATAGCAACCGCCTTTGGCGCTCATACAGGCATAGGCACACTGCCCATTTTACTTTACGGCAGCGAAGAACAAAAACAACATTATCTACCCAACTTAGCTTCCGGAAAATGGATGGCTTGTTACAACTTAACCGAACCTAACGCCGGCTCTGATGCCAACGCAGGAAAAACAAAAGCTGTTTTAAGCAAAGATGGCGAACACTACGAAATTACCGGGCAAAAAATATGGATTTCAAACGCCGGATTTGCAGATGTTTTTATTGTATTTGCCCGAATTGAAAACGACAAAAACATTACTGGCTTTGTATTCGAAAAAAACAAGGTTAAAGGAGTAACACTAAACCCAGAGGAATCAAAACTTGGGATTCGATCCTCTTCTACACGACAAGTATTTTACAATCAAGTTAGCGTGCCAAAATCGGCGATGCTAGGAGAGCGAGGAGAGGGATTTAAAATTGCTATGAATGCTCTAAATGTAGGTCGTATAAAATTAGGTGTTGCCGTAACGGGCGCCTCTAAAAAGGTGATTGATTACGCCGTAAAATACGCCAACGAACGCAAGCAATTTAAAACAGCCATTGCTTCTTTTGGTGCCATACAATACAAATTGGCCGAAATGGCTACTAAAACCTATGTAGCTGATGCCGGAAACTATAGAGCCGGACAAAACATAGAAGACCACATTGCCCGATTAGAAGACCAGGGACTTTCGCCCCAAGAAGCAAAGCTTCAAGGAGTAGAAGAATACGCAATTGAATGTGCTATTTTAAAAGTGTTTAGTTCGGAAGTGGTTATGTATGTTACAGATGAAGCCCTACAGATTTATGGAGGCATGGGGTTTTCTGCCGAATCGGAAGTAGAAGCATGTTATAGAGATGCCCGCATTTCTAGAATATACGAAGGAACCAACGAGATTAATAGATTACTGTTGGTTAAAATGATTGTGAAAAAAGGAATGAGTGGCGCTCTTGATTTATTTGGAACAGCAAAAGCAGTTGCAAAAGAACTCTTGAGTATCCCTTCAATACAAAACCCAACAAAAGAACTTTTTAGTGAAGAAAAAATGGTGCTAAAAAATCTTAAAAAGGCAATTTTATTACTTACAGGAGCAGCTGTACAAAAATTAGGAGACAAAATTGCTTTGGAACAAGAGCTCATGATGAATCTTTCTGATATGATTATTGTGACCTATATGTTGGAATCTGCATTGCTAAAAACAGAGAAACTAGCAGCTAAACCTGAAAATAAAAACATCGAAGAAAAAATACTGATGTGCACCAACTTTTTACACCATGCGGTTGATGTAGTTACAAAAAATGGTAAAGAAGCACTTTACGCTATTGCAACAGGCGATGAGCAAAAGATGCTACTGATAGGATTAAAACGATTTACCAAGGTACAGCCCACAAATTTAAAAAACCATAGAAGGACGATTGCAAAAAAAATAATTAATGAAAACTTCTATTGTTTTGACTAAAGAATCCTCTTTCCACTTGAGTATGTTTATTGTAGAAAAGAAAAAGTTTGAATTGGAGCATTTTTGAATAACACAAATTAAGAGTTGGAACAACTATTGAATAGATTGCTGCCGAAACATTTAACTGACGGGATGAAAAGACTAATATATATAGTGATACTTACACTAGCATTACTGTTTAATGGCTGTAAAAAAGAGGAATCAGATTACATCAAAAACTCTAGTGCAAGCTCTTGGAGTTTACGAGAGGCATACCTGGGTTTTGCAGGCATCGAGTTTTTAGAAAACAATCTAATTATTTGGGAGTTTAACGGTGCAAACCAATTAACTGTTTTACTAGCAGACACGGTATTTAATCAGAACATACCCTTTAGTAGTATAAACGAAGCCGTTTATGAATATACAGCAACCGACAGTACTATTGTTATTAACGGACAATGGTTTAACTTAAATTTAGATTCTAATCTATTATCCATTGACCAGAATCCTGCTTTGGACGGAATACTACTAAACTTTGTAAAAAACGACTAAGTATAAAAAATAATAAGAGGCCTATTTTTTAATTCAAAAATTAGAGTATTTAAACTAAACTTTTCTGAAAACATTTCATCTATTTTTCGTCCATTTAACGAAAACTATTTGGTAAAATGAAGACTAAACTCTGAGTAAATACTAATAAGATTCAAGATGATTTACTTTAAGTTGACCAAAAAAGCACCCAAAATTGGGTGCTTTTTTATATAATTATTTCTCGAAATGCTTTTCGATGAGGTGAGCTATATAAGCTCTATGAGCTAAGGTAGATGCTCCGAGAGATTTAGAGCGTTTCATTTCTTTAAGCGTTGTGTTTAATAAAAGAAACACCTGGGTTCTAATTTGAGAACTTGTACCGCTGTCTTTAGATACTCGAATAAGTCGGTTAACAAATTCAACTTGCAAGTTCATGCGAAAGCTATTTACATTCCTGTTTTTGTCTGCTTTAAACATTGCATTGTCTAAATCTTTAAAATAAGAACCTAAATCGTAGTCGTTTCCATACAAGCTAGAGTTTACCATGCGATTTAATACATTTCGGTTTAGTAACTGACCCAAAACCATTTTCTGAATACTTAAAACACGCTCGTGAATTTTCGGATCTTCGCCTATATAAGGCGTGCTAAAACCTCTACGCTGACGCTGTAAATAAGGATATAAATCTGTGGCAGTTTCGAAAGCATTGGGTGCAAAGGCATAGGTAGTTAAAGCCGTCATTGCTTGTTTTTGATCTTTTAAAGATACGGGAGTAAAAGGCTTATCCTCTGTATTTTGTCCCACCATTGCTCTATTTACATTTACCCCAGCAATTTGCCTGCTAATAATCTTTAAAGACGTAGCATGTTGCCCAGTTAAGGTATAATAAGAATTGAGCACCTCCTGATGAGAGCCTCCATCTTTACGGTATTTCTCTAAAATAGATGGGAAAATTTTATTTACTAGTTTAATTCTGTCGATTGCATACAATACAGGATCCGAGGTTAAATCGTAAATCATTGCATCTGGATCCATTCCTTTACCAGTTCCACGCATATCATCTGCATCGTTTGCAAAACCATGCTCGTGCTTGATGCTTTCATCTAAAATGGCTTTCAGTCCGTCTTCATCTACTTGAGCGTAGGCAAAACGAATGGCCCAATGATCGTAAGCTCCAGGAATGGTATCGTAATACAATCCTTGATTCTCTGCTTCTAAACTAAAGTTTATGGATGGATATTCCATAACACTAGAACACAAACCTTTTTCATAGGTTGTTTCTTTATTTAAGATCTCTTCATACGTCAATAAATTAGAACCTTTAAAGTTATGGTTAAGGCCTAAGGTATGTCCTACTTCGTGCAACACGAGTCGTCTTAAAGATTCTCTTATTAATGTTTCTTTACTCGCCTCAGAAAGTTCCAAAGCATCTACTGCATTGTGTGCAAAAAGGTTATTCGATTGCATTAAAGCAGATGCAGAGCAATAATGCTCGTCCATAGGATTGTCTTGTTCTAAAAACAAGGCTGTATTTTCGAACAGCTCTCCTTGTTGAATTCTTTTGGTGATGTAAATCCATTCTAACATAATATCTGCTCCTAAAATTTGTCCGGTTTTTGGATTCACAAAACTTGGTCCATAACCACCAAAAGGAGGTTTAGGCGAGGAAGTCCATCGCAGTACGTTGTATCGAATATCTCCGGCATCCCACTCGGCATCATCGGGTTGAATTTTAACTTGAACAGCATTTTTAAAGCCCGCACTTTCAAAAGCCAAACTCCAAGACTCTACGCCTTCTTTGATAATAGATCTTAAGGCTACAGGAGTCGTGTTTTCAATCCAATACACTAGAGGTTCTATAGGTTCAGACAAAACTAAACTGGAATCCTTTTTAACTAAGTTCCAACGGTGTACTAAATCTCGGTAATTCAAAACATCTGTAGTAGTCATGTCGTTTACATTGGTAGTAAAAAAACCAACGCGCGGATCGTCAAAACGAGGTTTGTAGTTGTTACTTGGCATTTCGATTAAAGAATGTTGCACCAAAATATTTACATAACGAGAATCGGCAACAGCTGAGCTGCCCGATTTTTTAGGAAGCGCATTGTCGTAGGAATACTGAACAATAATATCTGTATTTTCGGGGTAGTTTTTAAGTTTATGGTATTTTGTTTTAGTCTTACTTAATTTTCCAATTTGAAAACCTTTAAATCCCGGTCTGCTCGCACGTTTTATTTGTTGCAGCATTTCAGTTAAAAATATTTTATCAGCATCTACCAAAAATTTAGTACTGTCTTTACTCATTGCAAGTATAGATTCGCTTACTAAAACCGGGCTATTTACATTCGCATCTGCAGAACGAGCCAGGGCACTTTCTTGGTCAAAATAGTAACGTGTATTTTCTTGAATAAACTCAATTCTGTTGTAGTATTTCTGAATTTTAAATACTTTAGAATTTCTAAAGTTTCCTCTAAAAAACCCAGCATCAGTAACTCCATTTTCGATATAAGAAAAATGGATGTACTCTTTATCTAATTGATCTTTGGTAATTTCTAAAAATAAATTTCCTTTGGTTTTATCGCGGTACATAGTAAAAAGCCCCTCAATTTTCTCGGCGTTTTTTATCTTCTGCTCGTACTTATCTGCCGACTCGTTTTTCTTCGATTTTTCTGTTTTAGACTTGTCTTTTCTCTTAAAAATTTGTGCATCAACAGGTTGAGTACAGTTTAAGAAAACAAAGACTAAGATTAGGCAAGAAATCCACTTTTTCATGGCAGGTATTTTATTTATTAGAATTCAAAGATAAGGCTTCAATACAACATTCATACAATTTTATCCTATTTTCAAATTAATTGATCAAAGCCTTCATTCCATTTTTCGAACACGCCTTTGTGTACTTACCTCATTGTATTGATTACCTTTGCAGCATGAAAATTCAAACGCATCAATTAAAAAACGGCATACGTATTATTCATCATCCCATACAAAGTGAGGTTGCTCACTGTGGAATTATGATTAATACCGGCTCTAGAGATGAGGCAGCCACCGAACAAGGTATGGCTCATTTTATAGAACACGCCTTATTTAAGGGTACAAAAAACCGAAAAGCGTTTCATATTTTAAGTCGTTTAGAAGATGTAGGTGGAGAGTTAAACGCCTATACAACTAAAGAAGAAACCTGGTACTACGCCAGTTTTATGAAAGAATATTACGAGCGATCGATAGAATTACTTAACGATATTGTTTTTCAATCTACCTTTCCTGAAAAGGAATTGGAAAAGGAGAAAGATGTTATTATGGATGAGATAAACTCTTATTTAGATAGTCCATCTGAAGCCATTTTTGACGATTTTGAAGAGTTGGTTTACAAAGGACATCCTATTGGCAGAAATATATTGGGTACTAAAGAAACCTTAGAAAACTTCAACAGTAAAAAGGCCAAGGAGTACCTTGGGACGCATTACCACACCAACGAAATAATTTTGAGCTCTGTAGGAAATATAGATTTTGATAACTTGGTTAAAATTGCAGAAAAGCATTTAGCTAAAGTTACTACAAACACAAACCATGGAAAAAGGCTTGGAATAAATGACTACCAAGCCAGAGATTTGCGTGTAAAAAAAGACATTATGCAAGCGCATTGCATGATCGGAAATAGAGCTTACAGTGCCTATGACCCTAAAGCCCGAACACTTATTTTACTGTCTAACTTATTGGGTGGGCCAGGAATGAACTCCCGACTTAACTTAGGCATTAGAGAAAAGTATGGTTTTACGTATGCAATAGAATCTAACTACACCACTTATTGCGATACAGGTTTGTGGAGCATTTACTTTGGTACCGAACCGCAAAGTGTAAAAAAAACACTTCAACTTATATACAAGGAGCTAAAAAAATTGCGCGATGTAAAACTAGGCCCTCTTCAACTCCAAAAAGCAAAGCAACAGTTAATTGGGCAATTAGCAATTGCGCAAGAGAACAACTGCAACCTAATGCAAAACATTGCAAAAAGTTATCAAGCTTTTGGCTCGGTAGAAAGTGTAGAAGAAGCAAAAAACAAAATATTAGCCATTACGGCAGAAGATCTTCAGCAAGTTGCTCAAGAAATTTTCGACGAGGAAGCTTTAAGCACCATTACCTTCGAACCCAAAGAAATTTAAATGGAATTTATCTCAAAAAAGCTAGACGATTACTGCAAGGAGCACACCAGTGCTGCCGATGCTGTTTTAGAAGAACTAAATAGAGAAACCCATACCTCGGTACTTAACCCCAGAATGATTTCTGGAAATTTACAAGGAAAATTTTTAACCATGCTAAGTAGCATGATGCAGCCTAAATGCATTTTGGAAATTGGAACCTACACGGGCTATTCGGCTATATGCTTAGCTAAAGGACTTCCAGTAGATGGTGTGCTTCATACCATAGATGTAAATGAGGAATTGGAGGAAATGAATACGCGTTATTTTAAAAAAGCAGGTTTGGAACACCAAGTAGTTCAGCACATTGGCGATGCCAGCAAGCTTATTCCGGAGTTAAAACTCGAAATAGATTTGGCTTTTATAGATGCCGACAAAAAAAACTACCCCCTCTATTTTGACTTATTAATAGATAAAATTAAACCGGGTGGTTGGATTATTGCCGACAATGTTTTGTGGTCCGGAAAAGTAATAGAGGAAATAGACAAGGGCGATAAAGCTACCTTAGCATTGCTAGCATACAACCGCAAGGTTCAGCAAGATTCTAGAGTAGAAAATCTCTTACTTCCCTTAAGAGATGGACTAATGATTTGTAGAAAAAAGGAATAGTTTTTGTTAACCATACCCCGTACAAATTAGAGCAACTCATATCTTATGAAAAAAGCAATATTACTCTTGGTGTTAAGTTGTCTTAGCTTTTTTTCTTACGCTGAGCATTTAATTGGTGGAGAAATGACCTACAATTGCCTGGGAGATAATTTGTACGAAATCACTCTAATCATCTATGTTGATTGTGGCCCGAGTAATGAACAGCAGATTACATTCGATGTATCAGGGCTTTTAACTATTTACGACAGTTCAAACAATTTTATAGAAACCGTAGAAATAACAAATCCGGAGGTTATAGAATTAAGTGATGAAACGGTAGGAAACGAATGTTTAACACTCCCCACCGATCTTTGTGTACTCAGGGGGATTTATACCGTAATCGTTGAATTACCTCCTATTGTGGGCGGCTACCAATTAGCTTACCAACGTTGTTGCAGAAATCCTTCCATTATAAATGTAGATACCCCTGGTGAATATGGAAATACGTATACCACAAACATTCCAGGCTCAGAGCTTATTTCGGATTGCAACAGCAGCCCGTCCTTTAACGAATACCCACCACTGGCACTTTGCTTGGGCGATGACATTATTGTAGACCTAAGTGCGACGGATCCAGATGGTGATGAATTAGTTTATTCACTTACCACTCCATTTCATGGAGCAGACATTACTAATCCTCTTCTTATTACACCACCTCCATTTACAGCCGTTCCATGGACGGCAGGTTATTCCGAAAACTACCCTCTAGATGCTAACCCGGCAATCAGTATAGATGCAAATACGGGTATTATTACCGGAACGCCCAACCAAATGGGTATGTACATTATAGGTATTAAGGTTGAAGAGTACAGAGATGGCGTCTTGATTAATTCTGTGGTACGAGATTTTCGTTTTTTAATAGTAGACTGTGATGTCATTACTTCTTCCATACCTTTAAGCTCTTGGTACTGCAACAGCCTTACCGTAAGCTTTACAAATGGAAGCGTAAACGCAAATACTTATTTATGGGATTTTGGGAACGGAAATGCAACATCTGCAGAGTTTGAGCCTAATTATACCTATCCAGATACTGGAAACTATACGGTAACTTTAATTGCCAATCCAAACACCATTTGTGCCGATACAAATGTCGTTAGCTTTCCATTGTACACCGAGCTAAACCCTATTTTTACGGAACCCGATCCACAGTGTTTAGGTACTAATTCTTTCTCTTTTGAAGGTGAAGGCATTATACCCGAAAATGCAGTATTTAACTGGGAATTTGGAACGACATCGACACCAACAAGCTCCAATCAATTAAATCCCTCTAATATTGTTTTTCCAACCGTTGGAATTTTTCCTGTAAGCTTTAATGTGGTATTTGATAACTGCGACGAAACCTTTAACTCGACTATAGAAATTTACGACGAAGTTATATTCCCGACCATTCCAGCCCAAGCTTCTCAGTGTTTGGAAGGAAACGTATTTAACTTCTCGGCAGCCGGAACCTATCCAACTGGTTCTAATTTTCAATGGAATTTCGGACCGAATGCCAATCCTCAAACTTCGTTTCAAGAGAATCCGACAGCCATTTCTTTTTCTTCCCTTGGAGAACAATTAATTACCTTAAATGTATTGTACAATGACTGCGAAAATGCCGTGCAAGGAACGGTACAAATAATTGGAATTGAAAATTTAGAAATTGAAAGTACACCAGCTGCAGGTTGCGAACCATTTACCGTAGAGTTTAGCAGTTTACTAAACCCCAATCAATATGGTTTTGAATGGAATTTAGACAACGGAATAGTAAGTAACCAAACGAATCCGGTTGGCATTTATACCGAAGGATCTTACGACATCTCTTTAAGTGTAACAAACCTTAACAGCCTGTGCAAGGATAGTGTAAACCTTACAGATTACATTACTGTAGTACCTCAACCTATTTCCTCGTTCAGTCTTTTATCGGATAGTTTAATATACAACGAAGCGGTTCAAATAACCAACAATTCTTTGCATGCCAATTCCTTCTTGTACGAATTTAGTTCGGGTTATACGAGTACAGAGTTCGAGCCGGAATATACAATTCCATCTATCGGAGATTTTACCATTTGGCAATATGTACAAAACCAATACGAGTGCATCGACTCTTCTAGCGTAGATTTGTTTGTAGAATTTGAACATACCTTTTGGGTGCCCAATGTATTTACGCCAAATAATAATTTGGTAAACGATGATTTTTATGCAAGCTATACCAATGTAGAAAGTTATCGAATGCAAATATTTAACCGCTGGGGAGAAATCGTATTTGACCAAGAAGGCAAACAGCCTAAATGGGACGGTGAAGATAAAACCAGAAAAGATAAGTTAGACAAGAATCAAAAGAGCGATACCTACGTCTATTTAATAGAGTACAAAACTATAGCAGATACAAGCCATAAAGTCAGAGGTATTGTAAGTCTTATTCGCTAAGCGGCAAAGTAATAAGTTCTGCAAGCGATCCGTTTGGAAAACTAATACCCAATACATTCGAAAGAGTAGGTGCAATTTCTGTAATTGCAATTCGCTCATTTGTAGTTCCTTTTTGCACTTTCCAACCGTACCAAATTAAAGGCACATGCTGGTCGTACGTATATCCAGAACCATGAGTGGTTCCAGTATGGCTGTATTCTATCCAGGCAGGATCTAAAACCAAAAGCACATCTCCAGATCTTTTTTGATTGCATCCGTTTTGGAGGGAAGCTACGACTCCGGTAGTAAACTCACTGCGCTCCATAGAACGCGAGGTAACAGCTTTCTGTACTCCATCGAAACGAAGCATAAAATCTGCCGCTTTTTGCTGAACCTCTTCTAAGTTTAAGGCTTTTTCAAAAATTAATTCTCTGTTTAAAAAAAGCTGTGCATTTCCGTAGGATTGGACCCAAGGGCCAAGGCCGTATATATTCTGTAGAAATAATTTGAGTTCATTTATCGGCTCTTCAGCATCAAAATAACCCGCCGGAACCTTTCTATCTGTGAGGTAAGCAGGGGTTCTTACGGCTCCATGATCGGCGGTTAAAAACACCAATACATTTTCCTTCCCTAAATTTTCGTCAATATAGCTCAGGAGCTCTGCAATATCTCGATCCAGGCGTAAATACGTATCTTGAGTTTCTCTGGAATCGGCACCAAATTGATGCCCCACATAATCGGTAGAAGAAAAACTTACCGCCAATACATCTGTAAACTTATCTTCGCCTAGTTGCGCTCCTTTTATAGCTGCAATAGCCATATCTTTGGTTAAGCTGTTTCCAAAAGGAGTAGATTTAATAATTCCTTTACCGTTGGTTAGAGTAAGCATTGGTAAATCATGCGGAAATACGGGAGCATCCTCGCCGGTGAAAACGGCTTCGTAAGGACTGTTGTCCTCTAAACTTTCGTCGTAGAATTTAGCGTCGAGGAGTAAATCCCACTTTTGAGAAAGATACGTTTCGCATAAATTTTTCTGATTGAAACGCTGAGCCCATTTGGGCAGTTCTGCACCGTAAAAAGAACTGGAAACAAAATCACCTGTTTCAGAATCTAACCAAAATGCATGGCCCATATGTCCGGCTGGTAATACCGCCGATCGGTCTTTTAGTGCAAGGCCAATTACCTTAGAGCGGTTCATGCTAAACAAACGCAGTTCATCTCCAAAAGTAGTATTCAGCATTTTGGAGGGGGACATTTTGCCCGATGCATTGTCTGCACCCACAGTATTCATGGTGGAATCCGAGACACAATAATTGTACTTTTCACTGCTTCTGTTAAACCAAGAATTGGCAATAATACCATGACTAGAGGGAGTTGCTCCAGTATAAATAGATGCATGACCGGGTCCGGTATAAGTGGGAATAAAATTGTAATGGGTATTGGTACAGTTGTAACCTTTTGCTACGAGCTGCTTGAAACCACCTTCACTAAAATCATCCCAGTAACGGTTAATGTAATCGTAACGCATTTGATCTACTACAATACCCAGCACCAATTTAGGTTGATCTGTTTGAGCAAAAACATTGTAAGAAATAATGCAAAGTAAAGCAAGAACACGTTTCATATTGAGGCGATTAAAAAAGCTAATTAATGAGTTGAAGTACTGAATTTGTACACAAGAAAGAGTAAAAGTAAACAGGCTAAAATACTGAGAACTATGTTTAGAATTGCCAGGTTTGCTTGGCCATTACGAAGCATTTCGAAGGTTTCGAAACTAAAGCTAGAAAAGGTGCTAAAACCACCACAAAAACCGGTAACTAAAAATAACTTCCAGGTATCGTTTAAACCGAGTTTGGCTTGAAAAACATAAATAAATAAAGCTAGTATTAGCGTACTTATTACATTAGAAAATAAGGTTGCATAGGCAAAAGAAGAAGCAAAATAAGCCGCAGTAAATTTACCTATACCGTACCTGCATAAACTGCCTAAGCCTCCACCTAAAAATATAGCGATTACATTCATAAGGCTAATTTATACTTTTCCTTGAGTTTGCTTAGTAGACAAAACACAATTTTTGCGATAAGTATACCTAAAATAGCTCCACCTATAACATCTAAAGGAAAGTGCTTGCCTACATAAATACGGCTGTAGGCTACCAAAATAGCCCAAGCGTATAGAAAGTAAGACAGAAATTTGCGTTCAGAAAAAAGCAGAGATACAAAAGCAGAGAGTGCAAAAAAATTGGCTGCATGCGACGATACAAAACCATACAAAC
>Ga0257120_1000247_pt1 | contig 42735 bp, 46 predicted proteins | sample SI106_10metaG_FD_190153 | JGI IMG/M metagenome (GOLD analysis project Ga0257120, IMG submission 190153) | Marine microbial communities from Saanich Inlet, British Columbia, Canada - SI106_10 | ecosystem: Environmental > Aquatic > Marine > Inlet | place: Canada: British Columbia | collected...
GTATGCAACCATTAGATAAAAATACATTATTTTCTATATTTGAAGTAGGTGATGAAGAGATCTACAAAGAGCATGGTGTGGAAGATCAACTAAATAATCCTTTCGTGCTAATGGGCATGGTTCTAAAGGGATTAGAGAATTACAGTATAATGGATGTGATGTACTTAAAGAGACATCCAGAAGACTATAAGAACGTAAGAGCGTTGACAAAGTATAAGTATTATATTAAGTTGTATACGTACTTAGAGAGAATAGATAGTCTTAACTTTGATAAAGTATATAAGGTTGCTGATTCTTTCGGAAGAGATGAAACGTATGTAGGGTTAGAGACCCTTTTAAGGTACTTTGAAAAGATAGAGCATTATGAAAACTGTGCTGTTATAAAGAGGTATCAAGATTTATTGATAGAGTCTTATGTTTCTAAAGATACTGTAGAAAGTTACTAAGATAGTTGCCTCCCTGACAAAGATTTCTTATATTTAAGTATAAATAAGAAACAATAAAGGTTATGAGAATGAAAAGATTAACTATAGAGGAATCGGCGACTCTAATCAAAGCCGATCATAATACCTCAGATCACGAGAAAACTGGATATACGATAACACCTAGTGTAGATGCTCAGAAGAGATCCGAAGGATGGGAAGACGTTACGTACTATACTAGTGTAAAGAAGATGAACCAGAAGCCTACATACGATATAGAGGCTCAATGGATATACGTACTTACTAATACTTCGATGCCTGGCCTATGTAAGATTGGCTTTACTAAGAACACTCCGGAGGAGAGATGTAAGGAGATAAATAGTGCTACTGGTGTACCTGTAGATTATGAAGTAGCTTATTCCGTACCGGTGTTTAATGGCCATGATGTAGAGCAATTAATACATTTCCATTTATCTGAAGTTAGAGTTAATAAGAGAAAAGAGTTCTTTACAATATCATTAGATGAAGTAAAGCCTATTATAGATGCTATAAGTCAACCATATAAAATGTTATAAAATGAAAGAAATAAAAATCGCGGTGCAACTTCGCGCGTTTCGCGCGGCGGCCGTAACTGTTTTAATTTTACTATTAACCTCATGCTCGCCCGATGAGCTCTCTCCGAACACCTGCCCTGGCGGCTGTGATGGACAGATGCTTTGGAACTATCAAAAGGATGTAAATGGATATTACCATGTTCCTTTAGATTGGACGGGTGAGTACCTACCTTACTTTTTTGTCGATGTAACAGCTTCCGAAGTTGATCCTTATTGGCAGTACAATGAAGAGTCGGTTGTAGAAGCTAGATTTGATAGTAATACCTCATGGAGAATAGGTGACAACTTAGTGATAGCCCTTCCCTACTACACTCCTTTTGGTAATTACACCTCTTCAGGTTTACCTCTACCGGCAGGTTGGACAGACGTTAATTTAACTCAATATGAAGGAGACGTTATTAATATAGCTCAACCTACGGGTATAAGATTTTCTAAGAAGAACGGTAGATTAATGTCAAGACGTTACTTAGGTCCATTTATTCCAGAAATGATAGGTGATACTATCACGGTAAATATGAGAATATTATGGGATGCAGGTGATAATTCTATAGTAAAAGATCACTACGAACAAAAATTTATTGTAGAATAGTTGCTTATACGAATTATATTTAATATCTTCAATATATAATTAATAAGATATTAATATAGATAATAAATAATATAATATATAATAATAAAAATATATATATACTTATATAAATATATAATATAATTAATAATAAATAAATAAAAGGTTACACTATGTTAGAAGCAGAACAAATTCAAAAGAATTACGAGAAACATCTTAAAATTATCGAAACTTATTTAAGTGAAGAGCGTGTTACTCAAGTTAAAGGTATGTTAAACCATATGGAAGAGGTCTACATAATGGCTCCTGCTAGTGGTAAGACTTGGTACCATAATGCTTTTGCTGGTGGATATGTTGATCATGTTAATAGAGTGGTACAATATGCTATTGAACAATCTAGACTCTATGAAAAGATGGGAGGTACTTTAGACTATACTGATGAACAGTTAGTATTTTCTGCACTATTCCACGACTTAGGTAAAATAGGAGATGGAGATGCTCCAAACTATATACCTCAGACTGACAAATGGAGACAGGATAAACTATCAGAAATGTATACTTATAATCCTGACCTGCAATTTATGTTGATTCCAGACAGGTCTCTTTTTATACTCCAGAAGTTTGGCATTAAAGTAGACCAGAAAGAGTTTCTAGGCATTAGATGTCATGATGGAGTATTCGATAAAGCTAATGAAGCATACTTCTTCAGCAATGTTGAATCATCTAGGCAAAAGACTGCTTTAGTATCCGTACTTCACTCAGCAGATTTCTTAGCCTCTAAGGTTGAATACGATATGTGGAAAAATAAAGGTGGATCAGCAATTCCAACTACTAAAAAAACAAAAGCATCAACAGGCAGAAGAGTGAACTCCTCAGAAGGCCTGAGTAAAATGCTTAAAAACTTATAATATGGCACAATTTTTTACTCTTACTAACATAATAATTACTGTTTTAGTTGCTATCCTGGTAACTTCTGTTTATATTATTAATAACTTACTTACGAAAGTAGAAAAGTACGAAGATGTAACGGTTGATCAAACAAGTTATCTTCAAAGAATCTCCGATTTAATTAGAGATTCGAAAATGCACCTAAGAAAGCTAGACGAAAAAGGGGTCTTTGCAAGCGATGACGAGGTCGGTTATTTTTTTAATAAACTAAAAGAAATACAGAGCGAGCTTGACAATTACATGCTCCCCGAAAATTATGGCAAGGAAGAAAGCAAAAGCTAACTACTTTACAACAGAGACAGAACAATATATAGTTAAATACAATACTTCAACAGATTCAGAATATAGAAATTCTATATTTACTGAACATATTTATCTACCATTCTACAAGTTAGCAGAGAACATTATACATACATTTAAGTTTTACTACACCGATGTTGAAAAGATAGAGGATCTCAAACATGAGATAGTATCTGTCTTACTGGAAGAAAAGATTATGAAATTTGACCCTACTAATGGAGCAAAGGCATACTCTTATTTTGGTACGATAGTTAAACGTTGGTTAATAAACTACAACAATAAGAATTATAAGAAGTTAAAACAGATAGGATCTTGGGATGACGTAGCAGACGGTTATGTACCTGAACAAAGAGACCTAAATACTGTAGGAATAACCTTAGCTCAATTTATTGACCGTTGGGTAGGCAGCTGTTATGAAGAGTTAGATGAGATGTTTAAGAAAGATCACGAAAAAAGAATCGCTGATGCTGTTTTAACATTATTCAGAACTCGAAACGATCTAGAGATATTTAAGAAAAAAGCTCTCTATATATACATTAGAGAGATGACTGATTGCGATACCCCTAACCTCACGAGAGTTATTACTAAACTTAAATTTAACTTTAAAGACAAGTACCAAAAACTTTATGATGAAGGATTAATCTCAAATAAAGTGTTATAATCTATTTATATAAAAGTAAATAATACTATGAGTTTAGATAAAGAAATATTTAAAGGTAAAACTCTATCAGATCTATTTGGAGAAATTTATGATAACTCCAAAGAAACTAAAGGACAGGTAAAAGCACTTATAGGAGAATTAAAACCTCTTATTGAGAATATCGGAGACGCTACTCTAATAGTACCTATGATTAAAGAGTACATGGAGATTGGTGTTAAGAATGACGATGCTCTTATTAAACTAGCAACTATCATTCAACGTATAGAAAGTGCACAAGCAAAAGGAGAAAGCGGAGAGTTTGACTTCTCTGATTTACAGGATTTATTAGAGGAGCAAGAAGCTCTAGAGAATGAGATAGAAGAAGTACCAACTAAAAAAGAAGAAGAAACAGACAAAGATGTTTAAATCATTCGGAAACGCTTCGGCAGGTAGCGGTGGAGGAAACGGAACATCATCAAATAGCTCTATATTTGCTAGAGTAGTAGATGTTATTCAAGATTCATTTCATCCTGAATATGAAGATAAAGGATCTTCAAACGCACTGTACGGACTATTTTACAGAGAACTACACGTACCGACTCTAGAGGATGGAGAACAACCTCTTAAGTTCGCCTACTGTGGTATATCCGAATTTAAAAAGATACCCTTAAAGAATGAGATAGTTAGAGTAGAAAAACTTCCCTCTGACGAACGTACACCACAGGATCCAACTAAAACTAAGATGTACTGGACAGCTATAGTAGGAGTATGGAACTCTCCTCACCACAATGCTGCTCCAGACACACTACAGTCTGGTGAAGGATCATCTGTAGATCTAGGTGAATACTTTGTTGAAAAAGAGAACGTACCGCCTATTCAAGCCTTTCCAGGAGACGTACTAATGGAAAGTAGATTTGGATCTACACTTAGACTGGGTGGTGCTAAATACGATACTAATATATTTACAGACGACAGTAATGACGGAGCTCCATATGTTATACTTTCAAACGGACAAAAAGAACCAGAGGACGGAGTAACACCTGTTATAGAAGATATCAATGATGATCCAAACTCACTGTATATGGGAGCAGATCATAAGTTTGAACTTACTCAAGCAAACGATAAACGTGACGCATGGGATTCCGAACCAGATAAAGCAGATTCATATAAAGGTAATCAAGTAATTCTTAATGGAGGAAGACTATTCTTTAATGCTAAAGAAGAAGGAATATTTTTATCTGCAGTTGAAGGTATAGGTTTAAACGGAAAGGTAGTAGGAATAGATGGAGAAGAGTACGTAGCACTAGACGCTACAAAGGTATACTTAGGTACAGATGCATTTAAAGAGATAGAACCTGTGCTCTTAGGTCAAACTTCGATAGACTGGTTAGATGATTTTATATCTCAATTCGAAACCCTATGTAAGAGTATAGCTACATCACCACCTGCACCTCCTGCATTCGTGGCAAAGCAGATAGCTACAGCAAATTCAATAGTACCAGTAATACCGCAGTTAAAGAGTTTATTAAAACAACTATTATCTAAAAAAGTATACACAGAATAATGCCATACGTTAATATACCCGATTCCGGACTTCATGGTACCATCGCTAAAATAGTTGGCAAGATGATGGGTGGTGTAATGTCAAAGGTAATACAGAACTCTACCAACATAACTAATTCACTCAATAGAAAAGGATGCCCGACAGGGCCGGAGACAGATAGGTTAAGAAAGAAACTAAATCAAAATCAAAAATCTCTCCAACAAGTACAGAGCCGTATATCAAAATTTAAAGCTATACCCGGTAAATTAAAACCACCATTAGGGGGACTAAAAGCAGCTTTAAAAATCATACTTACTTTACCAATTCCACAAGGTATAGGTATTCCACCAGGACCTGCCGGTGGTCTTATTATTGGTTTACCAATAAACATTACAACTAAGTATGCAGATACTATGCATCTACTAAAGGAGTTTATTAAGCAAATTGACGAAATTATAGTAGCTATAGAAGCAGTATTAGATACTCCATCAGCATCATTAAAGAGTTTACAACGTAACTTAGGCTCAGCAGACACAGCTGTTAAATGCTGTGAAATAGAAGCAGCACTACAAAAACAACTCGACAATGGAGATTTAACTCAAACAGATATAGACGATCTTGGACTTTCAGATGATGACGGAGACTTAATCTTCTCTTCTCTAGGACCTAAGCTTCTTGCCTCCGTATCCAATAAAGGATTAACCAACAGTAGTAAAGATAGTTTAAAATCTAAAAGTGATTTAAACAAAAAAGGAAAATGGTTACTTAAGAACCCAGTATCTTCAAACGCCGACGGTGGGGATATTATATATCTTGTGAATGACCAAGTTAAGTATAATAATGTAGAGTATATATGCATTAAAGAGCATACCTCTTCATTAGAAAATATACCCCCTACAGCTGAATTCTGGAGTACATTAGATTCTGCTGTAAGTAAAGGGGTAAGCGACCTTCTATCTGGAATTAGAAAGATAGAGGATAGCAATATTAATTCTAATACCAAAGACCTTATTAGAGGACTATTAGATAATTTTGCTAATATTGGGGAAGGTAAAGCAGGTATTAATTCTAAGTTCTTTCATACAGGCCCTGATGGTGTTGTATATGAATTAAGAATAAAGAATGATCCACAAGCACCACCAATTGCCCCTAGACGATACGCAGTAGCAATAAATCCTGACGGAGCAGAGATGTTTGTCGGTGATAAATCCTTTGCTTCTGACGTAGAAGTATTATTAAATGAAATAAAATTTAGAATAGACAACCAACTTTCATAAACAAACTATTTATATATATGAAACTCGATCAATTACGTACAATAATAAGAGAAGAAGTTAAGTCTGCTATTAAAGAAGAGTTGCAAGATATGCTTAATGAAGCAGTTAAAGCAGCATCTACACCAACAAAACAGACTCAAACAACATACACTCCAGTTACACAGAAGGATATAAGCAAGACGTGGTCGACTGGAAAGATTAATCAAGGTACAGTTCCTTTAGAAGAGATGATAAATCAAACTAAATCCGAAATGACCAATGAAGATTACAAAACAATAATTAATGCTAATTCTACATCAGCACCTAACTTTGCACAAAGACAGGCTACAGGTGGAGGAGGAGCAGGATTAGACTTAAGCACAATACCTGGATTCGATCCTAATAAAGCAAAAGCAATTTTAGCTAAAGCTAATGAATCATCCAAGCAAAGAGCAGGAGCATAAGATATGGCATTCGAAGTTAAAAAAATAGATCCATTAGACCTACAGCCTAGAAAAGCTGTCGGTGTGCAGTTGCCATTTTCTGGCAAAAGTGTATTTAATGTAAACTACACTACAGAAGCGGCAATTAAGACTAATTTGATCAATTACTTTTTAACAGGTAGAGGCGAAAGATTTTTAAATGTTAATTTTGGTAACTCACTTCAGAAGCTAGTCTTTGACCAGTTAACTGAAAATAAAGTAAAAGAGATAGATGCACTAGTTAAGGCAGATCTAGCATTCTATTTTCCTAGGGTAGAACCAGTAGAAATTAACACACTTGGAATACCGGATAACAATACTGTTCAATTCTCTATGAGGTATAAGGTAAAAAATACCAACATAGAAGATGAGGTGGTAATTAATTTTGAACAATAATGGCTGAACAAAGAGACATAAAATATGTAAACAGAGAGTTCGGTGACTTTAAAGAACAGTTAGTAGAGTTTGCGAAAAGCTATTTTCCAGACAGCTACAACGACTTTAATGAAACAGCCCCTGGAATGATGTTTATTGAAATGGCATCATACGTTGGTGATGTACTCTCTTTTTACCAAGACACACAATTACAAGAAACATTTCTTCAACACGCTCAGAACCCTGCTAATCTATATTCTTTAGCATACATGATGGGCTATAATCCTAGAGTGACTTCAGCTGCTACTGCTGATATATTAGTAGAGCAAAAAGTACAAGCACTTTCTGGAAGTAGCTATACACCCGATTGGGATCAAGCTATCAAAGTACATGAAAACAGTACTATTAAATCAACCTCAGAAGGAAACTCTTCTTTTATAATACAGGATACCGTAGACTTTAAATTTTCTAGTTCTTATGATCCTACAGATATTAAAATATCATCAGTAGACGATAGTAATAATCCTGCAGAATATATATTAAGTAAGAAGGTTACAGCAATGTCAGGCGTAATAAACACTACTACATCTACATTTGCTTCAGCAGAGAAATTTGCAACAGTAAACATAACAGATACTAACATAATTAAAGTATTAGATGTTACCGACAGTGACGGTAAAACATGGACAGAAGTTCCTTTCTTAGGACAGGACACAGTATTTGATGAACAGCAAAACACATCCACTGATAACGCTTTAGTTCCATCTTTAATGCAACTAAAAAAAGTACCTAGAAGATTCGTAACAAGGTTTACCTCAAAAGGGGTTATGCAAATACAGTTTGGAGCAGGAATAATTGGCTCATCAGACGACCAGTTTCTTCCAGACCCACAAAATATAAAGAAGTTCGGAGACAAACAAGCAGTTGAACAAATCGATAGAGCATTTGATCCATCTAACTTCTTATTTACTAGAACATATGGTTTAGCACCAAGTAATACAACATTAACTATAAGATACCTTACTGGCGGTGGAGTAGAGTCTAATGCACCTGCCAATTCAATAACTGAAAAAGATGTAGTTACCACCACAGCAACTGATTCAACTTTCCTTGACACATTAACGTTTAACAACGAGAAACCTGCATCCGGAGGTAAAGATGGAGATACAGTAGAAGAGTTGAGACAAAATTCTCTTAAGTCATTTAGTGAACAAAAGAGAGCTGTTACTACATCTGATTACACAGTTAGAGCATTATCTCTACCGCCTCAGTTTGGTTCTGTAGCAAAAGCATTTGTAACTCGAGAGTTTAATCAAAATAGTATTAAATCTCCTCTCGACAGTAATCCTTTAGCACTAGCACTTTATATATTAGCGTATGACAATAGTGGAAAACTAATTACTGCATCGTCTTCTTTAAAGAATAACTTAAAAAAGTATCTCACTGAGTATATGATGATAACAGATGCGATTGATATCAAAGATGCATTTATTATAAACGTAGAAGTAAAATTTGAAGTTCTCACATTACCTAATTATGCATCAAGAGACGTACTTTTAAACTGTACTAATAAACTAAAAGATTATTTTAAGACAAGTAAGAGAAATATAAATGGTCCCATCAATACATCTAATGTATTTACAGTACTCGACTCTGTAAAAGGTGTACAGACAGTTAAGTCAGTAAACATATTTAATAAAGCAGGAGGTAACTACTCCGGTTTCGGATATGATGTAGAAGGAGCAACCAAAGGAGGAGTAGTTTATCCTTCTTATGACCCTTGTATTTTTGAAATTAAATATCCCGATATAGATATATCAGGGAGAGTAACAACAACATAATATGGCATTATTTAGAATATACCCCGAAAAAGATTCTCATATTTGGTCTGAACCAAATGTGGCAGGACTGTATGGTAATGCCGGTAAAGATCCAATATTAGAAATAGGAGGATATCCCGACGTTAATTTAACAGGAAGGACAAACAGAACTCTAATACAGTTTAGACAATCAGATATTACAAGCAGTATAAATAATAAAGTAACGGGAGGATTTAGCGCAAGCCTACACCTATCCTTAGCTTCAGCTTCTGAAATACCAGACACCTTCACTATTAACTCTTATCCCCTGTCTTCCTCCTGGACTAACGGTACAGGTCAAAGAACAGACAGTCCGCCTAATCTAGGAGGCTGTAGCTGGAAATATAAAGACGATTCAACAACAGAGTGGACTACACCTGGAGCAGATTATTTACCTACACCTACTACAAGTCAAGTTTTTGACTTAACATCTACATACGATATTAACATGGATGTTACGGAAGCCATAGAAGGAATGTACAGCGGTTCCTTAAGTAACAATGGGCTTCTTCTTAAAATTGAAGATACATATGAAAATTACACAACTGCCAGTGTAAACCTTAAGTACTATGGATCAGATACACATACTATTTTCCCTCCTTATTTAGAACTTAAATGGGACGATACTGTATATAGTAGTTCTTTAACTGAATTAAATACCGACGTAGCAGTTATAAAAATTAAGAATCACAAACCAGAATACGTAGACTCAGATAAAGTTAGATTTAGAATTTCTGCCAGACCTAAATACCCAGCAAGAACATTCACTACATCTTCTATATACTTAACTGAATATAAACTTCCTATTAACTCCTATTGGGGAATACAGGACGACTTTAGTCAGGAAATGATAGTAGAATTTGATACAACATACACTAAGATTAGCGCCGACAATGTAAGTAGCTACTTTGACATTTATATGGATTCACTTCAACCGGAAAGACATTATAAATTATTAGTTAAAACTACTTTAAATGGAAGCACTGTTGTCTTAGACAATAATAACATTTTTAAAGTAGTTAAGAATGGCTAAGGAAATTTCAATAAAAAAAACTGTATACCAGAAAGATACCTTTGGTAAGGTGATCGATAGGTCTTTTAAGTCTTTTGTTCAACCAGCAACAGAAGACCAACAAGTTACTCTTGAACAATTCTTTAGCGATTACGACAGTCTTTTCTTAGAAATACCAGCAGAAGGAGATATACAATCACATACATACCTAATTAATAAAAGCTCAGAACTAGTAGATTTTGAAAAAGACACAACAGATATTCAGCCTCTACTGGACGAAATTACACAGCTCAGAAATCAAATACTTGATTATCAAGAACAGTTAATTGAAGCTAATAAACCAGACATTGAATAGTGGCAGAGTTTAAATACAACATAGAACAGTTAGAGCTAAGTAGTTTAGCACAGTCTTCAAAGATTACTTTGAAAGACGGCAAACTTATTGGTACATTCGAGGTAGACAATGTATTTAATATTAATCAATCTAGAGTAGGAATAGGTGTATACTCAATTGATAATACGCTACTCGATTATATACCAAATTATAAAGGATACACATTTGGCCTTAACGCACAGGTAGACGGAGATAGGGGAGCTTCTGTACTTACTATAGATCCTGAACAGGATATAAAAAAGTTAAAATACGATACAGGTGATGTAAGATTAGTATATAACTTCACTAATAATCTTTTTTCTGAAAACCAAGAAGGCGGAGAATTTTTTGTACAAGAAATCTCTAGTGATAAAACAGAGTTAAAGTTATTAAGCTTATCGTTAGAAAGAGAACAGATATTAAATTACGTTAAAAGCTTAAAATCTAAGCTAAATGATAGTTCTTACTTTTCTCAATTTAGAGTTGACTTCGGTAACAACAGTAACAACGTAGGTATTAATGTAGATACGTTAGAAACTAATGAGGGCTTAGTAGTATTAGTAAAACTATATTCCCCCTTATTAGACACAGTTTCTATAAAGGATAGTTTAACCCTACAGGAAATAGTTAGCGATAGCTTACTGTACGAAATTACAGCTATTCCTTTTGTAGATACATTAGAAATACCATATATAAAAGGTCCTAACTTTTCTCTTGAGGAAGTAGATAAAGTAAATGAACCCACACAATTTTTAAACTACAACGAATTATTTTCATATCCAGTTTCCGGTTCATATTATGAACTCTTCTCTCTCTTTAATAACGCTGGAGCAGAAATTGCTATTAATCATGAAGATTACGCTGACTTTATACATTTCTCTTCTGCCGAAGAAAGATTGCGTAACTTCCAATATAAGCTTCAGCTACTAGAAAGCTATGAAACTTCGTTAAATACAATATCAGCATCAAATGCCACTGGAAACGGAAATTCAATCCAAACTGAAATCTCCGGCAGTAACACATACTACGAAGGTTTAATTAGAGGGTTAGTAGATAATTTTGATCACTACGATAGATACCTTTATTATTCATCAGGATCAGAAGCATGGCCCAAGAGTACCTCAAAACGACCTTATGACAACTACTCTACAACCTCTTCAACAAGTATAACTTGGTTTAATCAACAACTAGTAACAGCATCAAACTTTGATGTAAGTAACTTTGATTTATTAGCTAACTCTATTCCTACCTTTATAAGAGAAGGAAAAGAAAACGAACCGTACTTGATGTTTATTCATATGATTGCTCAACATTTTGACAATTTATGGATATACTTTAAAGCAGTAGGGGATAAGTATGATGCTGATAATAGACTTAATTTTGGAGTCAGTAAAGATATAGTTAGGGAGGTAGTAGAATCATTTGGTATAAACTTATATAATAGTAATCAAAACGCTGACAATTTATTCTCTATGTTTCTAGGTGCTACACCTGAAACTGGAAGTGAGAATATTAATACAATGTCTATAGCAACATCTGCATCCTTCAATAATGGATCAACAGATTTAGAATACTTACAACCAGTCCCTAAGAGCGATTATGAAAAGGAAGTATATAAGCGAATATACCATAACTTACCTCACTTAGTAAAAACTAAAGGTACTGAAAGAGGGTTAAGAGCATTAATAAATTGCTTCGGTATACCGGAAAGTATATTAAGCATTAAGACATTTGGAGGTTCATTAATAGACGAACCAATGTTCGGAGCTAATAATCCACATACCTCTAGTTTATATATTTCAAACAGTGTAAATTATAGAAGCGGCTCTACAAAGATAAGAACAGACAATACAGGGAGCTATACCTCAGGAAGTACTCTATCTCAGTTCGTATCTATAGAGCAGAGAAATAAAATATATACTGACGATACCCATAATGTAGAGGTTGGATTTGATATTTCTCATGGTACTAATGAACATATTATTCGTAAGATATCTAGTAGCTACGACATCGATTCTTATATCGGAGATCCAAGAAGAAGGTACGAAGAGGGTTACCCTGAATTAGATGCTCTAAGAGAAAAAGTAATCAATGACGGAATCGATTGGGACGACATTACTAACCGATGGGAATCAGGCTCTTGGGCTTGGGAAGATGAATTAGCATTTACTAAGTCTCCTAAATCTTTTGTTAGACTATTAAAGTTTTTTGACAGTTCTATCTTTAAGATTATTAAAGACTTCGTTCCTGCAAGAGGAAAGGTAGATACAGGTATAATAATCAAATCGAATAATTTAGGTAGAAGCAAAGCTAAACAAGTAGAGGTATCTTTTACAAATGAAATACATACAGCCTCAATACTAACCAACACAGTTACTGGAAGCATTGGTGGAATATACGACTCTTCTGGGAGCTTCGACTACACTACTAATTACAGCGCACATGTAATGACCCCTCTTGGCCCTGCCAGTAGAAACATTACTGATGAATCTCCAATGTTTAACGGAGAATTAAGTGGCTCGTTAATAGTAGCTACTGATGGAGAAGTAGGAAGTAAGAATCCATTTCTTGATTTAGCACAACCATTAATTGAGTTAGATATTACAGTATTTAACTTCTCACTACCGCCTCCACCGGCCTGTGTTATCGCTCTTACAGGAAGCTATATAGGTGAAGCTTACACTATAGGTGTAGTTGATGAAGCAGATTACGACGAAACAGTTGCTATAACCTATCCATTAGCAGTTGCTAATATTACAAGTTCTTATAACTTTGCTCACGATTTCGACGTATATGAATTCTTTACTATTGAAGCAAACGCAACATATAGTGATACATACTATGGCGGAGGGTACGATGCACTTGGAGCAAACTTTACAGGTTGGTATACTAAAAATGATGGAACCGGTACTTTAATATCAACTAATAACCCACTTACTATTTATAGGTATAGTGACGTATTGTACGGAAACGAGTTTTATGCTAAATTTGAAAATCACGAATAATGAATTTAGAAGAGTTTATTAACACCAACCCTAACTTTTACGGAAACGGAAATGCTAATTTATTTTATAGCTCTAGTATTTCCGGTTCAGACGATATCCCTATTGCTCCTTTTGTAATACAGGGACTTTCGATACCTAACACAGACCTAAATTCAAATAATTTAGTATCTCCTTTAAAAGAGGTAACAAAGTTTAAATTTGACTTCGCTGGATCAAGAATAGAAGCTACAATAACCGGTAGGCAGAAAAAAAATGACTATACATACTTTTCTATTGAACCTATAACAGTTGGAACATTACCAGATGAAAACTCAGGAGGCTCTAGAATTGAAGATGAGTCAGAATTTGTATTTAATCCTTACTTTGAAAGTGGTTATTTTAATAACGATTATAACCCACTACAGGGTAATTCAACTTTACTTTTAAGAAACTCAGCTACTATGGTAGTAGATAGACAAGCATCTCAAATTACACCCGGTAACTTAGATGCACTAATAGCAGGAACTGCAGAAAAAGCAGAAATAGTAGACAGTTTTAATACAACAGCAGGATTAATCTCAGGTAGACACGTAGGAAGCAAAACAACATCCGGAGGAGCAAAAGTAGACATATCAGCAGTATCTTCTTCGAAAGAGAGTTTTACAAGAGCAGTCATTGCAAATCAAGGTAAGAATATTGAACCAGCAGTAGTTTTTAAATCTTTTGAAGGAAGTGAACACCCTCAAGATGCAATTACTTCTACTATTAAAGGTTTAGCTGAAAGAGAAAAGATCAATATATTTTTTAAAGAATTTAGAGCAACTATTTCAGGTATACTACAGTACCCAAACTTCCCTGCTGTAGGAAGCACGGTATTTTTAAATAAAGAAGATTCAAAAGAATTAAGAAAAGCAGCAACAGCAAAAGTATATTCAATTCAAACTGACCAGATATTTATTACAAATGAATCTGGATTGGTTACATCAATTGAGTAATAAACTATAATTAACATATATTTATATAAAACACAAATAATAAAATGGGATACTTAGACAATTCGATCGTCACGGTGGATGCGATCCTTACAAAAAAAGGTAGAGAACTGTTAGCAAGAGGGGACGGTTCTTTCAAAATCACTCAATTTGCATTAGCGGACGACGAGATAGATTACACCTTATACAATCCATCACATCCCTCAGGTTCTGCACTCTACGGAGAAGCTATCGAAAACATGCCGTTATTGGAAGCATTTCCTGATGAGACACAAATTATGAAGTATAAGCTTACTACACTACCAAGAGGTACATCAAAACTTCCGGTATTAGATTTAGGTGTTACTTCAATTACTTTAAGACAAGGAGCTTCAATAGCAATTACCCCTCAAACGTTAAACTATTTAGGAGCTACTTCTATTTTCGAAACACAAGGATACACAGCAACTATAGCTGATGTAAGAACGCTTAACACCTTTACAGCAGTTGGTATTAACACAGAAGACGCAACTAGGCTAAATGAATCAGTAACAATTGGTACGAATGTATCTAAGACGGTACTTGGTACATCTATTAACTTAGTAGCAACATCGGTTAATACTTTATTTGGATCAAATACTCAACTGCAGACAACTATCACCATTATAGGTAGAGGTTCCGGAGCAAGATTAACGATTCCAGTAAACATCACTAAAACTAACTAATTATGTCATATAAAAGATTTGATGCAGAAGATTTAGTAGTTAGTGCAGAGTCAGTAACTACTCCAGTATGGTCAGGTAATACTACAACTTTAAGTACATTTTTTACTTCGTCTACCCAGGTAGGTGGTACTTCGGCTGATTATTACTACGATATATATCAAACATCCTCTACAGATACTTCTGGTAGAGTTCAATTTAGTGTTGCATATGGAGATAAACACGGAAGTGGTTCTCTATATTACAATACATCTGTAGTAGGAAAGTCACCTTCTTCTACAATATACGGTCAGTACAGAAACCTAGTATTAGGTGATGAAGAATCTGACTTTACTTTCGGTACAGACACTTCTGAACATTTTTACGTTATAGCTATTGATAGAGCGAGATATAAAGAAAAGCTTCTACCAGGTAGTTTCACATTAGAAATGAAACAATCAGGATCAGGAGAACATTTATCATTAACTGATAATAGTAGAATTATAACAACCACTACATTTACAGATGCAGGTAGAGTTTATGACCTTGTAACAGGATCATTAGGTTCTCTTTCATCTGGTAAGAAAAACGATAGTGGTTATACAGATGGATCAGGTTCATACGGAAAACTTCTTCCAGATATTGGAATAATTTTATTAAACGGAAAAGCATTAGATGCTTCTGTTACAGCTGGAGGATTAAATTTAGGTATTAACAGATCAGCTAATACTGCATCTCTTAATAATAGAAAGCTGTATGACGTTCTGGACTTTAGCGGAAGCTTTAGAATTCAATCTGAAGAGACTATTACCTCTAACTTTGTATTCGTTAGAGCTAGAAATAGTGAATTTAATTACTCTACTAACCCGTCCCTTATAACAGGTTCAGGAGAATTGAGACATAACGTAATGATTAACACACCCCAAGCATTTATTACATCTGTTGGGCTGTATAACGATAATAATGATTTGTTAGCAGTAGCTAAACTTTCTAGACCTTTAATGAAGGACTTTACAAAGGAAAGCTTAGTGCGAATCAAATTGGATTACTAGATAGATGAATGAGTGCATTCAAGAAACTAAACCGTCAAGATGTATATGTCACGGACTATACTGCTAAAAAACAGTGGTATGCTTCCGGGAGTACTCTTAATGATTATGGTCTAGAGGTTTTAAGAGGGTTTTCAGGTTCTACACCCGGTTACCCATACCCCCTAGATTATAGAAATAATAGATACCAGAAGTTAACCTTCGATAGTGTCTACCATAATTATTACAGCGGTAGCAATACTCTTGGAGTATTTTCAGGTTCTTATGACCTTTCACTTCAGACTACTTTAACTCTAACAGGTTCAAGAAGTAGTAGTAAGGAAGTAGGAGTAATATCTATTCCTAGAAGTGCATACGGTACTCATATAGAACCGGGCTCATTTGTTTTGAAAGCATTTTATGAAGACGGTAGAGGTGCAGCAACAAATGATGATAGGTATTGGATAGGAGATGGAGATTATGCAAGAGCAGATAATTTTGCAGACCAGTATGTTGAGGATTTAGAACACTGGTACGGGACTATCCCTATCGATTTAGACGACTACATTAGTGACGAAGGGGACTATGTAATAGAAACAGGTAGTGAGTACCTAAAAAGAGATGAAAGTATTCTTTTTGAAAGACATGAAGTAGTAGACGATAAAGAAGGAAGATTGGTACTATCAGGATCAACTCTTTCTTACACTAAAAATCAAAGGGTAGTAGGAGATATAATTTATAATCAAGGACAGGTTATAATAACAGACGACATAGCAGCAAGATATTATTCAACATATGCTCGACCTATTGTGCACTGGAAATCAAACCTACCTATTTATACATATAATGTTCACTGTACCGTCAAGGAGTCTGAGTTGAATTACTCTTTTAATCCTTCATCGTTAACAGGATCAGATAATACAGTAAGAGATAATATCACAGGTAGTGAATTTAGACCTTACATAACAACCGTAGGGCTGTACAATGAAGCAGATGAGTTAATAGCAGTTGCTAAAACTAACAGACCTATACCAAAATCGGAAAATGTCGATATGACATTTGTCGTAAAAATAGATATATAATGGCAATAAACTTTAGAGCAGAGAAAGGACAGGCACTTACGTATTCAGAGTTAGACGTTAACTTTGGTTCATACTTTAGATCAGCATCAACAAACGGTCAAACGCTTACTTTATACTACCCTAGTAGTTCTCAAGTACCTGTTAATAGCGGTTCAGTAGAAATTGCCTTAATAAAAGGTTTACAAAACGCAGGAGTAAATAAAAGACTAACAGTATATTCTGGTTCTTCAGCTGTATCATCAAGCCAAGGATTAATTTTAGACGACAATCATAACTTAGGAATAGGAGTAGATGAAAGTTCTGACTTACCTTTATCTTATAAGTTAATGGTTTCAGGATCAATTAAAGCTTCAGGTACTGTAGTACAGGGATCAGACATTAGATTAAAAGAAGATATACAGCCTATAGATAATGCTCTAAGTAGAATTAATAATATAGATGGAGTATACTTTACATATAAGGATACTAAAGAAAAGAGCATAGGTGTAATAGCACAAGATATTCAAAAAATTCTTCCAGAAGTTGTTTCTGAAGATAATAAAGGCTATCTTGGTGTTAATTATAGTGGTATAGTTCCTGTTTTAATAGAAGCAGTTCGAGAACAAAATAGTATAATTAAAGATCTTGAGGATAGAATCTCTGATTTAGAAAACAAATAAGATGCCAGATAGTAAAATTACATTAAGGTCGGTAACAGGAAGTGCTTTAACGCATGCACAGATGGATCAGAACTTTATGGAACTGTTCTACACTGCATCTAAAGTAAATTCTCGATTAAGATTATTTAGATCACAATCCGACGAACCGTATGTTGAAATAGAATTACCAACACCTAAAGCTAAGCAATATGCAATACAGCTTAAACAAGGTACAGGTAGTTTAGCACAAGAAATAGACTTTACAGGGTCGAATCAATTCATGTTTGATTACGATAACGATGTATTTACTATTACAGGTTCAACTTACCACCAAGGAGATATGGTTGTTGACGGTAGAATGACTGCTAAGGTATTTCAATCTCAAACTATTATATCATCTACATCTACAGGTTCAACCTCATTTGGTGACACTTCAGATGATTTTCATATAAGAACAGGTTCACATAGAGTATTAGGAGATTCTGATATCAACGGAGTATTAAGTATAACAGGTTGGTCAGATGTATCTTCATCATTAGGGCACCTATATAATTTTAGCTCTTCACTAGACAACTATTATGCCACCGATGCAGACTTAGAAGCATCTAGATCACTAGATAGCGGATCAGCACACAACGACAGAATAGCAAGACATGCTCTTTTATCTAGCTCAGCTCATAGTCAAAGAAGCACACTCTACCAGTATAATTCTTCCTCTATAATTGAACTATCAGGATCCTCACATGTACAGAGAGTACATATGCTTAACTCTATGTCATACCATGACAGTATAGTTTCACAATCAGCATCTGGTTCTCTAGCACAAATTAGTGCATCATCTCATGCACAGAGAGTAGCTTTAGATTCTGCTCAAACAACAGCTAATACAACACTAAGTTCTTCTGCACATACTGCATACCTAAAAAATACAACTGATTCATTTACAGGTACACTAACCGTGGTAGGTGATGCAGATGCAAATGATGTAACCATAGACGGATGGGGATCAGTTTCTGCTTCACTAGCATCAATTTCATCATCAGCAAGTGGGAGTCAACTTAATATAGCTAATAATGCTAACAATAGATTAGTAACTGCTCAAGGAACAGATTACTTAAATGCTGAATCAAATTTAACTTTTGACGGCACTCACTTAACTATTGGTGATACAGCAATAACTAATTACTCCCATACTACTCACGCTACTTTAGCATCTCTTATAGGTGGAACAAATTCAGGTTCCTTATTTGAAGCTTATACAGGTGGGCACTTAGTAATGGGTATTAGAGATAACTCAACTGACGGACATGATAGTTTCGCAGTTGTATCTGGAGATGGCGGGTATTATTCCGGTAACCAGTATACTAAACTTGCCTTTAGAGTTTCCGGTTCAGGAGACACAACAGTAGGAGGAACTCTTACTACAGAAGGAAGTTTAGCAGTAACAGGAGACATTACCGCAACAGGGGATGTTACAGCATACCATTCTTCAGATGAAAGATTAAAAGATAATATTAAACTAATTCCATCGGCAATCGATAAACTATCTAAAATAGGAGGTTACTCTTTTGACTGGAATGATAACTCGAACAATACAGGCCATGACATTGGAGTAATTGCTCAAGAAATAGAACAAGTACTTCCTGAAATTGTCATTGAAAGAGACAATGGATATAAGGCAGTACGTTATGAAAAAATTGTCCCGTTATTAATTGAAGCTATTAAAGAGCAGCAGTTACAGATAGAGGAGCTGAAAAGCAAACTCTAGGGACTAACCTAATATGGAAAAAATGCCAACACAACCTACTTGGACTCACCAAGGGAGGTTAATCACTGATATTTCAGATATGCCAGAAGGAACCTATGGGTTTATCTATGAGGTAGTTTATAAACCTGAGGATATTCGTTACATAGGTAAAAAAGTACTTTACTTTGAACGTAACAAACGTTTAGGAAAAAGAGCTTTAGAGGAGTTGAGATTAGAAAGAAAGGCTAAAGGAATAGGTGGTCGTACCCCCCTTAAACAAAAAGTAATAACAGAATCTGATTGGAGAGACTATTTTGGTTCCCAAAAAGAGATAGTAGCATTAGCAAAAAAAGATAAGACTCAGGATAATTGGGAGAAGAGAATACTTGAGTATGTTCCTAATAAAAAGCTATTAACCTATTATGAGACAAAGCACCTATTTATTAATAACGTATTAGAGGACGATTACAGTTCTCATATAAATGATAATATACTAGGTAAGTTTTACAGAAAAGACTTTAAATAATAAATTATGATTAGACTAAAAGAAATTATCGGATACCCGTCTTTAAAGTACCACTTAGACAACAAGCTCTCATTACATGAGCATGTCTACCGTTATAACTCTGAAGCATTTATACAATTATTTAAAGAAGCAAGAGAAGCTCTTAGAGACGAAGCTATAGAGTTAGACGAGACTGATACAGAACTTTTAGAAACAACAGATATAGGAGAATACGCTGATTATAATGGAATGAGAGTTCCTTTAGATTTACCAATGGTATCTCCTAAATACAATCCTTTGTTCGAAATTGGAGCTTTAATCGATGAAATGATCGAAAATGAAGATACAATTGACGAAGCAGCTTCTATAGACGAAATGATTGACTATGAAATGGTCAAAGAATTAGTAGAGTCTATTGGGGGTAACATAAACATAGACAAATTTAAAAAAGCAGTCTCAATACAAAATGAAAATTTTGACCATAATGGTTTTGAAATGCTTAAAGCGTCAGTAGATTACATACCCGAAGCTGAATACAAAGGAAAAAAGGTTGCACTTAACAAACCTAAAAGAGGTGGGAGTAAAAAATTCTATGTCTACGTTAAGTCAAAGAAAGGAAATGTAAAAAAAGTATCTTTCGGTGATACTGGCCTTTCAGTTAAGTTTAAAAAGAAAGGTGCAAGAGCATCATTTGCTGCACGTCATAAATGTGCAACTAAGAAAGATAAAACAAAAGCAGGTTATTGGTCTTGTAATATAGGCCGTTATTGGAAATCATTAGGCGGTTCATCTAACTTCTCAGGATACTGGTAGTATGAAATTAAGTAATATAATATTAGAAGAAACTGAAGAGAGCTTCAACGACTTTGCTGAAGGCAGAGGAGCAGGAGCAGGTAAGATTGCTTCATCCGCTAAAGATAAAGGAGGCGACTCCATGTTAACTCACCACCACTTTAATGTTAAGCTTCCTTACTATAAAAAGGCAGCAGCTGGAAACTTTGATTTAAAAAAAGCTAAAGAAGAGTTTGATACCACGCATAAAAGTATTAACTTTAGTATGAAACCTATAGACTTTCAAAAGGAGATGGGAAGATTAGAAGTATTAGGAGAGTTAATTATTAAGCATGGCTAAGCCGTACAGAGAAACACAAGTAGAAGATTTTGTAGTTAGAGAATTTTTAGAAGAGACATCTTCTTTTGAATTCGTATGGCATAGAGATAAGGAAGATAGATATATACTGCCGACACACATAACAGACTGGCAATTTCAATTAGACAACGATGTACCCCGTATATTAGGAAAAGATAAACTATTTATACCTAAAGAGACATATCACCGACTTATTAAAGGGACAGGAGATTTAACTCTAAAGATTTGGAAATTATGAAACTAAGTAAAATTATTCTTAGCGAAAGCACTAAAGTAACTGATCTACAGGGACTTACTTTTGATCTACTTGTATCCATGTTTATAGAGAAACCCATGTTCGGATTTAGCTTACCAAACCCAGACGATTCATCAAGGAGTATTCATGCAGAAGATGATTTAAATAGGTGGAAAGCAGAAATTGAAAAAAAATACGGCAACGTAAAAATTAAAATAGATACTAAATCAGAATCACCTTGGGATAGAGTACAGGTATTAGATGATAAGTTTAGGAAAGATAAAGAAAGCTATACAGCTGGAAAAGCAGCCTGGCTGGATAAAGAAAGAGCTGCAGGTAGAACATACGGATTAGATTAGTATTATGAAATTATCAAAATTAATATTAGAGAATAAGAGGATTATTCATAGATCAGAAATTAACCTTTCTGAAAAAGACGTTGACCTACTATCTGAAAATATAACTGGTAAGCTCGAAGAATTTCTAGACACCGGAGATAGGTCATTTCTTAAGAAGACTGTTACCGCAGCAATCCAAGAACTCTTAAAAGATTCTTAATAATAGTTGTTTTTACGAATTATTCTTCTTATATTATAGAATAATAGTTACGGACAATCTATGGATTATACTTTCCTTTTAGGATCCATTGAAAACATTTTAGGTAAAAGTCATAAGAGAGCAAGAGAGAATCATGCTTTCCATTGCCCATTTTGTAATCATAGGAAACCAAAGCTTGAGATTAATATGGCAACTACCGAAGAAGGTAAGAACTTCTGGGAATGTTGGGTATGTCAAACTCGAGGTCAAACTATTCGTTCTCTACTTAAACAACTAAATACACCTAGAGAACAAGCACAGGAGATATTAAAATATCTTCCAAAAGGAACTACAATAGAGTATAAACAACTATCTATAGTAGAGCTTCCTAAAGAGTATCAACCTCTTTATAATGCTTCTCCAACATCAGTTATAGCAAACTTAGTTAAAAAATACCTATATGACAGAGGCCTTAACGACAATGATTTTATTAAATATAGCATTGGATACTGCACAACTGGAGAATATGGAGGAAGAGTTATTATACCAAGTTATTCTTCATCCAACCAACTCAATTTCTTTATTGCAAGAACTTACGACGGAAATTACTTTAAGTACAAAAATCCAGAAGCTTCTAAAGATATAGTATTTTTTGAGAACTTAATTAATTGGAATGCTCCTATTATTCTTTGTGAAGGAGTATTTGATGCAATAGCTATACGTAGAAATGCTGTTCCGCTACTGGGAAAGAGTGTTTCTAATTCACTTTATAAAAAGATTATAACAACTACTACAAACGATATCTATATAGCATTAGACACAGATGCTAGAGATAGGGCTCTCTCAATAGCTGAGAAGTTTTTAAACGAAGGTAAAAGAGTGTTCATAGCAGACCTACCAGATAAAGATCCCTCAGAGATGGGTTTCACTACTTTTACAAAATTCATACAGCAAGCTAAGGAATTGGATCTATCAAGCCTTATGCTTCATAAACTAAATCTATGATTAAACAAGGAATGAACATTCTTAAAGAGAATGCAAAGAAAAGATTAGACTTTAACCCCGAGTTAAAGCAGATAAATTTTTTAGACCGAAGAGTCTATAAGAGAAGCGAAGGAGTATATTACCCGTCTGTAACTACAATACTCCAATATATGCCCAAGAATAAGTTTTTTGAAACATGGATGAAAGACGTTGGGCATAACGCTGATCTTATTATGCGTAAAGCAGGTAAAGAAGGTACTCAAGTACATGAAGCTGCCGAGAAATTAGTAGAGGGAGAAGAAGTAACCTGGATGGACGATTATGGGAACGCTAAATACTCTCAACTAGTATGGGAGATGATACTTAAGTTTGCTGAGTTTTGGAAGACATATAAACCTGAACTAATATCATCAGAACAATTTGTATGGTCAGATAAACATAAGTATGCTGGAACAGCTGATATAGTATGTAAGATGAATGGAGAGACCTGGTTACTGGATATTAAAACTTCTAACAGTATACATAAGTCGTATGATCTACAATTGGCTTCCTATGCAAAAGGGTTAGAAGAAAGTAGAGGAGTAACAATAGAGAGAACGGGTATTATTTGGTTAAAAGCTCACTCTAGAGGTCCAAGTAAACAGAAGAATGTAATTCAAGGTAAAGGATGGAAGCTGCTACAGATAGATGACATAGAAAAAAACTTTAGTTTATTTAAAAACATATACGAACTGTACTCTTTAGAGAACCCAAATACTGAACCTATTTATAATAGTTACCCTACAACTATAAAAATATGAAAAAATTTATCTATTTAGCGTTAATACTTTCTTTAGCTAGCTGTAAAAGCTACCAACTATCTACCTACTATACAGAACCAGTAACTATTAACGGTGTAGAAGCCGATGTTATTGAAAATGAATTTCAATTAGATAGAAAGTTTAGACTTGACGATAAGTTTAGATGGAACTTTGCACAGTATGCAATGAATCAAGATTTAAGATGGTATTCTGATTTCTACTTTAACAATAGGATGTATAGAAGCCGATTTGGATCTCCATTTGATTTATACTGGAATGCAAATCAATACTGGTGGAACTGGAGTGTTAATTATAATTTTAATACTTTTAATCATTGGAATAGATTTGGATTCTATAATAATTTTTACGGATATAGTAATACATTTGGATATAATAGGTACTGGAATCAATGGGAACATAGAGACAGATCTAATATAGCTTACATAAACAGCAGAAGAGGTAGTAATATGTCTATACAAGATAGAAGAGGTAATGCTGCTATGATAGAAACTGCTAAACGTTCAAACAGTAAAGGTAGACGAGGAATAAACACTATACCAGCAGACGTTGATATAAAAATTAGACGTGTTACTAATAATAAAAATGAAAATGTTTTAACTAGAATTATAGACAAATTCGAAGACAAAGGAATAAGAATAAGAACATATAATAACCCTAATCAGATTAATAATGATAAAATTATCAGACCTAATCCTAGAAGCTACAACAGGACCGAAAGCGGTAATAATGGCGGGAGGAGCTGGAACAGGCAAGACGTACCTTCTCAACCAACTAGATCTAGGCAGCCTAACGCAGTTCAACCCAGACAAGTACGTGGAGGATCAGGATCACCCGTACTACAACAATCTAGGAGCAGCCAGCAGTCAAGTAGCCAAGGACGTAGCAGTAGCAGCAGAGTCAAAAACTAGTTTAGTTTGGGATACCACTGCATCTGGTGCACAGTTTAGAAAAGGACTTGATAACCTTTTAAATAAAGGATATAAGGTCTATATGGTAATGGTATATACTCATCCTATGATAGCATATATTTCTAACTTTACTAGACAGAGAAATATTCCTGGAGCATCAGTATTTAAAACCTGGAGAAACGTATACCAAAAGATAGCCGAATATGATAAGGCAACTAAAGGTAATTTTTCAATCTTTGTAAATGATTTTGGAGGTAAGTATGCTAAGGAAGTAGAAGGGTTTAACCTAGCATCTAAAAATGGAGAAGCAGGAATCAAAGACTATTTAACAAAGTATAACGAAAAAACAGGAGCAGGTAAAAGCTCTTTCTTTAAACCAGTTGAGATGTCATCATCAGAGGAGCAAGAGTTTAATAAAGCTCTTGGTAGTTTAGATTACAATAGAGATAATAGATCTGAAGATAAAGCGATTAAGACTGAATTTTTAAAGTACTATAGAAAAAACGGAGTAGGACCAGGTGAAGATCAATTAAAGGTAACTAGGGATAAATATAGAGATAAAAAAGTAAAGCTTGACAAAGACGCTTCTCAGGTAATGGATAATATTATAGATATGATTTTTAATCCTAAATATCAAGATAAGCTTAACCATTCATCTCCTAAAGAAATAGATCAAAAAGTACAAGCATTTTTAGCATGATAGCATTATACCCAGGAGCATATAAACCACCTCATAGAGGCCATTTTAACGTCGTTAAGTCTTTACTTGATGGATCGTATAGTGGTGCAATATACAGTAAGGATGATTATAAAGAAAAAGGAGCAGACTTACTTGGAGGTGTTAAATCAGAAAAGCCTAAGATAGATAAAGTAATTGTATTTGTTGGTGCCGGTGAGAGAAACGGTATTAATAAGGAGGAGTCAATAGCTATCTGGAAGATATATGCTCAGCATTTAGGTAATGTAGAGATATTAGATGGACAGAAGAATCCTATGTTTGCTGCAAAAGACTATGCTCAAGCAAGCCCAGATACAGAATTTGTAGCAGTAACAGGCATTAGAGGAGAAAAAGACTTTGTAGACTTAAGAAGAGTAACTACGTTTAAAAATGCTCCTAACGTTAAAGGATTAGCATTAGCTTCAAAACCAGGATCTGGATTTAGAGCATCAGATTTTAGAAATAAAATACTATCAGGTAACTTAGATCAAATTACTGACTACTTTCCTGAAGAGTTAGATAAGGAAGAAATATTATCAATATTGACAAACCTAAAAGATAAAATTGTAGCAGAAATAATTGCTTCTAATATTGAAGGCTTTATAAGTGAATATTTTGTTAAAGAAGAAACAGAAGATAATACACCTTCTTTAACTAAGTACATGGCATCATTACTTGAGTATATGATTGATGAAGGAATGAAAATAACACCTCTACCAGAAATAAAGACTATCAAAGATGATGTAAATGCAAAAGATATATTTGGTAAAACAGCTCATTACGATCCAAACAGTAAAGAGATAGTACTCTACACTTCCGGTAGACACGATAAAGATATATTAAGGTCCTTTTCTCATGAGATGGTTCATCATATGCAAAACCTAGAAGGAAGATTAGGTAATATACAAACATCTAATACAAACGAAGATGAAGAACTTTTAGAGATAGAAAAAGAAGCTTACTTGAAAGGGAATATTACTTTTCGTAATTGGGAAGATAGTATAAAGAATGAATCAAAAAATGTTATGGCAGAAGGAAAATATGACTCAATAGTAACTTACCTTACTAACAAGAGTGTTGAAGCAGTGAAGAATGGGCTAATTAAAAAATTAAACCATTACAAAGAAGGTCATTTCGGCGATCCTAAAACTGAAGAAGCTAGAGTTAGTATGAAAAAAGAAATAGAAAAATCATACCCAATTCTACTCATAGATATACCTGACGATATAGATAAAGAGTTCCAGAAAACTATTGATCTTGAATTTGATTTTGAATTGAAAGTTATATTTGCTAAAGGCTCAGACTCTATTATGAGAGACGGAGGAGCATACAAAGGAGGTTTTGGACCGGATGATGAATTTGAAAGTCCTAAAGTAGAACTGGAATTTGTTCTTGATCCTTATAACTTTCCTAACGACTTTGAAGAACTATCAGCACAGATATCAGATGTATTAAGACACGAAATAGAACATTTAACTCAAGCAGGAGGAAACGAAAGAGGTAAATCATTTGGAAAAGATTCTCAATTTGGAGGAGAATTTGGAACAGAAGAGGAGTCTATATTTCGTACAATGATTCAAAAAGGAATATTAGCTAACGGTGTATCGTATTTAACTTTACCATCTGAAATAGATGCTAACATACAGGGATTATATCTTTCAGCTAAAAAACAAAAAAGACCTTTTGTTGACGTTGTAGATCAATATCTATACCAATTTACAGACCAATATGATGAGCAAGGAGATCCTTACTTAACTAAAAAAGATGTTGAAGATGTAAAGAAAGTATGGGCATTAAGACTACCGGCACTAGGCATTAAACAAAAATTATAAAATTAAGGTTATGGAAAAATTAGTAGATTTATTAGAAGCGTACCCGCTTCCAGAAGTAAAAGAAAAACCAAAGTATAAAATATACTGTGACATGGATGGTGTATTAACTGACTTTGAAAAGAGATTTGAACACTTTAGTGGAATGCATCCACAGGAGTATGAGAAAGCAAAAGGTACTCCTGCATTTTGGGAACTTATAGATAATAAAATTGGAGTTAGATTTTGGGTTGGAATGGATTGGATGCCTCAAGGCAAAGAGTTATGGAACTTTATATCACCTTACCAGCCGGATTTATTAACTTCTCCTTCTAGACATAATAACTCTAGATTAGGAAAACAGTTATGGGCTAAGAATAACCTTAACCCTAAACCAAAAGTAATAATGGCATACTCTAAAGATAAGCAGAGATATGCAAATGAAAATAGTATATTAATAGACGATAAAAAGTCAAATATAAATGAATGGGCATCTAAAGGCGGTATAGCTATAAGATGTAAAGACGGTAACGTTAACCATGTTATAGAAAAATTAAAAGAGTTAGGTTATGAGTGATTCATCACTAAAGAAAGAATTTAGACGAGAAGACGTACAGAGAGTTAGAAATATAGTTAATAAAGATTTTACATCTAAAACTAAATCTCAAACTGGTTATAGTAAATCTTCTAACAACTATAAAGAAGGAGACCTCTGGGAAGAATCAGGTAAGACCTGGACCATTAAAAACGGTATTAAACAGAATATTACTAAGCTAGATGCTGCAAAAAAAGCTATGAGGATACCTCTTGCTTGCCCAAAATGTGAAGGTTCTATGAAACATCACTTAGCTAAAAAAATGTATAAGATACATGGTTTTTGTTTTGACTGTACCCTACAGTATGAAGCACAGCTTAGAAAAGCCGGTTTATTTAAAAAGTATGAAGCAAGTATGATTAATGGATCGATAGATGCATTTGCAAAAGACCTTACCTCCTGGGTTAATGAATACAGCGTCCAGTCAAGTAGCTTCGTCACAGAACAGGGGGTTATAGAGGATTGGAACAGTAATACTACCTCTCAAAATAATAAAGTCATGACTAACTTGAAAGAATTTATTGAAGTTTTAAATAAAGCGAAAAAGTAAAGTATTTATATTAAAGAAAGTACTCCTAAGAGGATACGGTAATAACATAAAATAATACTAAAAATGACTCAAAAAGAAGTACTAGATGCTCTGTTAGCTGAAATCAAGCACATCAAGACTCACATGCCAAATGGTGAATTAAAACAAATGGCAAGAGATTTTGAAAGCATGAAAGAGGACTTATCAGACCTAAAGTATACACTACTAAATCCTGAAAATGGAGTTATAGTTAATACTAACAGAAATACCGAACATAGAAAAGAACTAGAAGGAAACGAAGTAGACTTTAGAAATAAACTAGCTGAAATCGATGACATCAAGAGATGGAAAGATGGAGTTACTAGAGCTCTTTGGATTATATTCGGTATATTAGCAACAGTAATAGTTAGAATGTTAATAATGCATTCAGAACAAGGATAATAAAATAATGTCTATAAAATTAAAACCATCAACAAAACAGTATATAAAAGATTCTAAAGGTAAAATGACTAATAAGTGGACTATGTTACATTTTCCACCTTCAAGTTTTAAAACAAAAGAATTAAAGGAGATGTACAGCAGTAACGTCTACAGCAGAAAAAAACATCTAATTAAAAAAGAATTAGAAAATAGAGGTCAAGAAGTATGAAAAAATCTGAATTAATAAATGCTATTAAAGAAGTATTAGCAGAAGGAAAACCAGGACTTTGGGCTAACATTAATGCTAAGAAGAAAAGAGGTGAGAAAGCTTCTCATGGTAACTCTAATGCCCATAAAGATGCAGTAGCAGCAGGTAATGCTATGAAGAAAGAAGGCGAAGGTAATGAAAGAGCAATTAAAGGTCAAGAGTTAGTTGACTACATAATGGGACATTGGAATTGGTCAGAAGAAAAAACACTACATTGGCTAGCAAACAATTTCGGTAAATCAAAACCAGCTGAATCACCAAAAGAAGAAGATCAACGCTATATAGACTACCTAAGAAGAAGCGGCAGAGATGATTATGCAGATAAACTAGTTGCTCTCAATCCAGATAAACTAAAAGAAGGCGAAGGTAAATCTCTACAAGATCTACAGATGGGAGAAAAATTTACTTTTAACGGTAAAGAATTTACCTTCATAGAACTATACCCAGAAGTAGAAAATGCTGCAAGAGTAGTTAAACCAGACGGTAATAAAGCAGTAGTATCATTCGGAGGAGGAAAAGTAAATACGGGTAAAAAAGCCGGTATTGGACCTGATGCATTCGGTCAAGGTAAAGGACATCATATCGACTAATGCCTTTAACTCTAGCACAACTTATAGGAGAGATCATAAGTGATACTAAAATCATTTGTGATAATTGCGGTTGGAGCTGGAACAAAAAAGACGGAGGAGATGATTTATATATGTGTCATAAATGTGACCATGATAACACTCCCCATGCTTTAGAAAACTTCAAAGACGGTAAAAAGAAAGGTAAGTCAAAACCAGGTAGAGTAAAGAAATCTGGTGCTAGCTGTAATGGCTCAGTTACCGACCTTCGTAGAAAGGCTAAAAATGCATCAGGTGAAAAAGCTAAGATGTATCATTGGTGTGCTAATATGAAGAGCGGTAAGAAAAAATGAAAATATCAAATAATAAACTACACTCGGAAGCATATTTTTTTGATGCCATAGAGAACCCAGATGTTCTTAAAGATCCGAACTGTGTAGACCTATTTGATCAAAACGGTTATCACCTCACTAAAGCAGAACAAGCTTTTCTAGACCGTAATGGATATCAGTCAATAGAGAGACGTCATGAAGACTGTCTAAGACATGACTGGCTAACATGGGATAAGAAAGACGGAGCACATATAAACCACTCAGACTTATTTGAAAGAAAAGGATTTAAAGATCAAGCTTTAGAACAATTAGAGATACTAGCAGAGGAACATAATCCTATGTTATACAAACTAATAAAAATGAAACCTAAATGGGGAATAGATATATCGATAGATTATGTATCTCCATATGCTGTATTTGAAGTGTTTCACTACGAGTGGGACTCCTTTGACTATAAAAAATTACTTGAAAAAAAGTTGGAAATTGAGCAATTAGTTCTTAAATTGGACTGGGATCAAGTAGCAAATGATCTTTGGAAGATAAAAGAAGAGTGGATTGATCTTAATTTTTTCGAACAGACTAAATGGCGCACAGATTATTTCGGATTATCCCCTGAAAAGTTTAAAAACGTTATTTGGAAACATTAATCTATTTATATTATATACGTATATAAAACATTTCGCCAATGACCTATAAAGAACTTAAAAACCGTTTGAATAAGTGCGAGTATGCATTAAAGGCTATCAAAGACGGGACTCACAAAGATATTAGCACAATAGATGTTCAGAAGACAACTAATCAATTGAATATGATTAAAGAGAGCTTACAGACTCAAATCAAACAACTTAAAGAAGGTAATTCTAAGACTTACTTAGTAACACCGAAGAAAGGACAGACAACTGCTGTATCTTTAGGTGATGATGAAAAAGACGCATTAAAAGATGCTGATGATGTAAAAGCAATAAAAGGTATAGATGGAGAAGAGATAAAAGAAGGTATTGAGTTCACATCAGACGAGACTAAAGCAATAGCAAAGAAGGTAGGTCAGGCAGTCGCTAAAGCTTTAAAAGATTCCGGTGATGATATAGCACATATGAAAGCTACTAACATAGAACCTAACTCATTTGAAATATACGTAGAGTATAAGAATGATTCTGATGATTCATTTGCTTTTCACTTAAGTAAAAATAAGTTGCATTTAGCAGATTTTTCTTTTACCAAAGCATTAGTTGATGTTAGCGTTAAACCTTCAGGAGAACCAATCATACACGTTGACGTACTAGCTAATGAGCTGGTTAAACACTTTAATTCTTTAAGAGAAAATAAAGACCTAAAGGAAGATCCTTACCAAACTACATACATTAAAGTAGGTAGAAGAGATTATAAAAAAGCAATGTCTATATTAGACGGTAATTTAGATCCAACTTATGTTAAGATGGACATTGTAGATGACGACGGAGACGGTAATGTGATTATATATTTTAATTTCAGAGCATCAGATGACGGTGAACCAGGTGAAAATGTAGAAGCATTTATATACGATGCAGCATCAGATTTACAAGCTCAAGGAATACATGTAACAGGGTCTAGTCACGATATTGATGAGGGTATGGATATTAACGACCCAGTTCTTATGAAAATGAGAGCTTCAAAATCTAAATTAGCTAAAAAGAAAGATATTAAACCTACCTCTTCTAAAAGATCAGCAATTCTATCTAAACTAAAAGCTAAAAGAGCTCAAGTAATGAGAGATATGGAGCAAGAAGCTGAACCTGAAGGAGGTCCAATAGCTGATAAGTACGGTGATATATTAAATAAAATTGATGCAGCAATAGCTAAAGCATCAGGTAGAAAAGAAATGGACTACGATACTGCTGTTGGTAAAGTAGACGAATATGCTATTGACCCAGCAGAATATGGAGACATAGGAGCTGCATATTTAAAAGGATTTAATAAACCTCATTCTTTAAACTTAGATCAACTAGAGACTCTAGGGCGTAAAATAGTTAAACAATTATATAAAGGAGATTTTGAAGCAGCAAAGGCTAAACACCTTAAAGAAGGTTCGGATGACGACTTCATTAGTAAAATTAGAAGTGCAGTACAAGGCCCGGAGGTAGATGCTATTTTCGCAGCAGCTCAAGAAGAGATTGATAACGGTGATGCAGAAAGCATGGCAGATGCTCTTGCAATTGCAGCTGACCAATACTACGAATACTACGACTCAAAAGGTAACGAAGATGGTACTGAAGTTGCAAAGTATATTATGCGCTCATTACCTCAATCTAAATCTAATGTCCAAGATTTCTCTAAACTTAAAGACGGAGATTACAAGAATTGGACTGTAGACGAAAAAATGACAGGGGACGACGACTTATTTACTTTTGGATTTGATTTAGATAAAATTCAACACGTAATTGATCACCTAAAAGATAACTACTCAGATCAAGATTACGAACTTCATGTAGGTAGAGGAGATACGCACCCAAATGCTGTCACCCTTAATAATCCTGACATGGAAAACGATAAGGAATTAGGAAATTTATTAATTGCAGCAGAAGATCAAGAAGAAACAGATTATCAAGTCAATAGACAAATGCAAGAAGATGAAGAAGAAGATGCTAAGAATGATGCTGATTATGAAGCTGGATGGCATGACGATCCAAGAAAGGATGAAGGTGACGAAACAGATGATTACGGTAGACCTCATGTAGATCCAAAAGGTTCAAGAACTTATATGGACCCTGAAGAAATGAAACCTTCTAATAGATTTAAAAAAATGACACAAAAAGAAGATACAGATATAGGTCATCAAGACGATGAGCCTAGTATGTTAAGTGCAACTGCTAGAGAAACAGCAGAATACTCTGCTAAATTATTAAAGAAATTACAGGCATACGATCAGCACGATGGAGAAGTAGATTTTCCAAACTGGTGGCAATCTAAGCTTATATTAGCTAGAGAGTATATGTCAGCAGCATTTCATTACTTAGATTCAGAAGAAAAGCAACCTGCATTAGATCAATTAGCTTTAGAGAATAAAGTTAATGAAGGTAGAGGAGATTTAGACCAAATCGTAAGAGTAATTACTGATATGGCCAATGAAGACGGTACAAGTACTAAAGAAGCAGCCTTAGAAATAATTGATGCAATTAAAGATGCATATCAAATTCATGAAGGAGAAGATACGAAAGTTTTAAAAGAATATGCTTCTAGAGATTTCGATGAAATTTTCGGAGCACTAGGATATAGACAAGGCTTTGACGAGTTTATAGAAGATAATCCTGGAGCAGTAGAGGTATTAATGGACTGGATTGGCTCAATAAGTGAATTTAGAAAAAAAATAGGAGCTGAATACTCTAAAGAAGAACAAGAAAACTTAGGCTTCTATTATGGAGATGATGATGAAGATGTATATGAAGAAGCAGAATTACCTAAGAAATTTAATAGCGGTAAATATTCTGTTGATAAATTACAAAAAGCACATGATGTCATAACAGGCGTTATGAAAGATTTAGCTAAGAAATATAAAGCAGGAGATAAATCAGTAGTATCTCAACTTAAAGACTTAACTAAACAAAAGAAGCATGTAGAGTCTTTATTAGATGCAAAAGTATCAGGAACAGGAAAAGATCAAGAACTAGATGAAGCTGGTCCTGGATTTAAACATGATTGTGCTGCAAAAGTAATTCATAAAGAACATGGAGCAGGTAACACCATTCCAGAAAAACATACCTTAGTAAAAGAGGGTAACAAGTATGTAGTTACTCATTACGACGTTTTATTTGAAAACGGAAATACAGTATTAGATATACCAGTTAACGAGTTAAAGATAGAAACTACTAACGAACACTGGCATAAAGGATACAAAAAGAAAAAGAAGTAATATGCACAAGTTAGAAAAACTTATATTAGAATCTTACGGCCAAATCCAAGAGGACCAGATAAAAAAGCCAAAAGATATGCCTAAAGCATTTCTTGATAGAATAGAAAAGCAGTATGGACCTCTAGATATGGAACATGACTTCTTTACTGACGACTTAACTCGTTATATGAAGCATACAAGCTATAATAAGACTACAGGGTCTAGAGGACATAAAGTTATTAAATTAGCTTCTTTTTCTAAGATGTATGATGATATGCAGAGTCTTGTAAGAGACATTAAAAACTTAATGGGTTCTGATGATATTAGGACTGATAGAGCAGCAAGAGAATTATTTGATCTAATTAAAACTAACTTTAGAAAGCTACAAAGTTATCTAAGAACAGAAAGACCTGATCAATATGCTATTATTAGACAGCAAGCAGCTCTTCAAGAAATGTTCAAAGACTTTCAGGTAAATGCTAGTTTAATTGTTGAACAAAAAGAAGATGAACTAAAAATAGGTAAAGTAAAAAATATTGAGATATACGTAAACGACCAATCATCTATATCTGATACTATGTTCTATAAGCTTGTAGATAAAAATTCAGGTAAAGAATTTGAAGTGAGCGTAGACGTCGCAGGAGAAGAAGTAGATTTGAATTACGTAAAAGAAGAAATTCCTATACTAGTTAAGATAGGTTTTCCTGCTGGAGATGCTATCGGTAATTTTATCGTTAAAGATATTAACAAAGAGTTAGAAGAAGGAAAGGTACTAAATGAATCTATGCTTGATGAAGTAGAAGATGAAGAAGAACCTACACCAGAAGAAGAACCAGACACTGCAGCACCAGAAGAAACAGTATTAGAAGATGCTACAGATAAAATATTAGGCAAGTTTCCAACTGTTAAAGCAGCTATAATTAAACTTCAGACTGAACAATTTAAAGAATTTGTAGATTCTATTGATTGGATATCACCAAGACCTTCTTCATTTAGAGTGAACCTCAAGAATGGTCAAGACTATATACTTAAATGGACAGGTAAAACTTTTGAAGCTCAAATATTAGGTAAAAGATATTTACTTTCAAATATTGCAGATTATCAACAAGCATTAGATAAATTAGCTATACTATATAAAGAGGCACCTATGACTGGAGCAGGCGAAGGAGAACCTGCTGATGTTGACACCGGCGGCGGTGGAGGTGGAGGAGGAGACTTTCCTGGAGGAGATGGAGGAGCAGCAGGAGAAGATCCAGCAGCACCAGATGACGTAGGAGGAGAAGAAGGAGGAGAAGACCTAACAGATGAACCAATCGATTTTGAAGAACCAGCCGAAGAACCTGAAGCATAATAATAATAAGATGAAAGACAACTTTAACTTAAGAACATTCTTAACAGAAAATAAACTTACACAAAACAGTCGAGCGTTAAAAGAAGAAGTAGACTACTCAATAGAACTTCTAGTTCCTGAAGTAGCATTTGACGTAGAATCAGGAGAGATGTCAGATTCCCCTTATGAGTTTGCTACAGAAGATGAAATAGAAAGCGGTGAAGCAGATGTTACAACTTATACAGATGGTGATGAATTAGATGAATATGTATTTAGTCGAAGTTATGAACAGGCCTTACATTTTGCTAAAGAATACCCACACTTAATAAAAATTAACACTCGTCAATAACCATCTCAGATGAATCTTATAGACAAAGCAATATTAGAATGGTCTTACAAGACTACTAAAGGATATCCTGACATTAACAGTCAAGAGGATATGGCTTTGTTTGAATCTATATTTGGTTTTATTCCTCTCATAAAAGAAAATAAAGATCTAGTTAACCTTATACAATCAAATATAAAAGGATACGGAGATATTACAGGAACCGGTTCAACTAGTATAAGACTTCAATTTTCCGAAGTTCCTTCTAGAGGAGCATCTTCTACATCTCTTAGGGGTGAAATATTTAAAGAGTTAGAAAAACTCTCTGAAAAAGAAAATGAAATTACTGATTACAAAAAAGTTAAAGGAGGAGGATCCTCAGTTGGTGCTGCTGAATTAACATTTAAAGGTAAAGAATATAAAATACTAATTAAAGGAACAGCATCTGAAGATAGTGCTGATACTGATGTAAAAGAAGGACTTGTATCTTTATTTTATGTTAGCGATATTACTTCTCCATTTACTACTGAAAATATTTTAAAGAGAGTAGAAAATTTAAAAAGTATAGCTAATGCAGGTATACCTGGAGAAGATTCTAACAGCTCTCAAAAAGTATTAAAATACTTATCTTCATTAGAACCTAAAAATGCTCATGTAAAATTTATTAATCAACCATTATCAAGTGCATTGAGTATAAAAGATAAATACCCAGAAGGTAATATAATTCGCTCAGGAGTATTTCACGAAATAAGAAGTAAAGCTAGAGCTTTGACTGGTATGAATGCAGATAAATGGTGCCCTGGAGATATGTACATTCAGTTAGGAGCTATCCCTGATTTCAGTTCTTATGACAATATAGAAATATTAAATGAGTTATTTTTATCAGGTACTGATGACCAGCAATGGGGATCAAAAAGTAAACCGCTAGTTGCAGTTTCGTTAAAGCAAGAAAAAGCACAAGGAGGGAAAGCAAAAGGACTCCTTCAAAAATTTACTAAAGTAAAAACTGATTATAACCTTACTAAAGATGAGATCGATTTAGATGAAGATTCATTAAGAAAAAGAATACAGGACCTTAGAAATAAAGTTTCTAAATTAGTAGGAGGAGCAGAACATATAGTTTATAGTATAGATAATCCATCTGTAAATGATATTGATTCAGGAAAACTTAAAGGCAAGTATGCTGCTCTTAAAGCTATAGAATTTTTATTTAGAAAATTTCCATCAAAAAAAGTAGATGATGCAGTAGTTGCCCTAGCAGGATTTGCATTATCTTTAACAAAAGTTAACCCTGGCTTCTTTAAGATAATTGGACAATCATCAGGGTCTAATGCTAAAGTAGAATCTTTTCCTAGGGGAACAAACGTAGTTTTATACAACAGAGGAGGTGAATACTCTGACATTACAATACGAGATTCAGTTGAAGCTGGAGCTATTCAAATTAAGTTTACTATACTTAAGCAGGGAGAACCTTATTCAGTACAAATAAGTGCACGTAATAATGGTAATCTTCAAGGTACTTTAGAGATAGAAAAATTTGATCAAATAAATTAGTTATGGCAGACATAAAAAAAATAATTGCACAGGAGTATATCAAGTGTGCTAAAGATCCAGCATACTTTATGAAGAAGTATTGCTATATACAGCATCCTACACGTGGCCGTATCTTATTTTCTTTATATCCTTTTCAGGAAAAAGTATTACATTTATTTAGAGATAATCAATACCTAGTAACTCTTAAATCAAGACAGTTAGGTATATCTACTTTAGCAGCAGCATATAGTTTATGGCTGATGTTATTTCATAAAGATAAAAACGTTTTAGCATTAGCTACAACACAAGCAACTGCACGTAACTTAGTATCTAAGACTATGTTTATGTACGATCAGCTACCTAAATGGTTAAGGCTGAATGCAGTGGAGAAAAACAAATTATCACTTAGATTAAAGAATGGATCTAAGATAACAGCTAAATCATCTAATGCAGATGCTGCACGTTCAGAAGCGGTATCGTTACTATTAATAGATGAGGCTGCATTTATAGATAATATTGAAGAAACATTTACAGCAGCACAACAAACCTTAGCAACCGGTGGACAGTGTATGGCTTTATCTACACCAAACGGTATTGGTAACTGGTTTCATATGACATGGGAAAAAGCTGAATCAGGAGAGAACAGCTTCTTACCAATCAGACTACCTTGGACCGTTCATCCCGAACGTGACCAAAGTTGGAGAGACCAGCAGAATCAAGATCTCGGACCTCGAATGGCAGGACAGGAATGTGATTGCGATTTCTTAGCATCTGGTGATACGGTATTTGAGCCAGATGACATGTCGTACTACGAACAAACATATCAAAAAGACCCTTTAGAGAGAAGAGGAGTCGACGGAAACTTATGGATATGGGAGGGTGTAGATTACCGAAAATCATACATGATAGTCGCCGATGTTGCTCGAGGTGATGCTACTGACTACTCTGCATTTCATATATTCGATATAGAACAATGTACACAGGTTGGAGAGTATAAAGGTAAATTATCACCAAAAGACTTTGGTAATATGCTAGTTGGGATAGCTGCAGAATATAACGAAGCATTATTAGTTATTGAAAACGCTAATATCGGATGGGCTACCATAGAGACAGTTATGGAACGCGAGTACCGTAACCTTTATTATAGCGCTACATCTCAAATGGAGACAGTCGAATCATATATGACTAAGTATGAAAGAGATAAACTTGTTCCTGGATTTACAATGTCAGCTAGAACTAGACCGCTAGTAATTGCAAAGATGATCGAATACATAAGAGAACATTCAGTTACTATACAGTCTAAGAGGTTAATGGCTGAGATGAGAGTATTCGTATGGAAGAACGGAAAGGCACAAGCACAGATTAGATATAATGATGATTTACTTATAGCATGTGCAACAGCACTCTATGTTAGAGATACAGCATTAAGACTAAGACAACAAGGTATAGATTTAGCTAGAGCACAGTTATCATCATTTAACAACTTGAATGCACAGAACAAAGCAATCATGACAAATGTTGGTAGTCAGCAAAATAATCCTTATCTTATAGATACACCAGGTGGTAAAGAAGATATCTCTTGGTTACTTAATTAGAACTATTTATATATAAATTAATATCCTATGGCGGATAAATCCTTATTTGGTAGATTAAGCAGACTATTTTCATCAGACGTAGTAATACGTAACATTGGTGGAGATACTCTAAAAGTTGCTGATGTTAATCAAATACAAGCAACCGGTAAATACCAAACAAATTCACTAGTCGATAGATTTAACAGATTATATGTTCATAACGCTAGAAACGTTTATAACCCTAATCTAAACTATCAAACATTAAGAGTACAGCTTTATGCTGATTATGAGGCAATGGATACAGATCCTATTATAGCCTCAGCATTAGACATTATATCTGACGAAGCTACAATAAAAAATGATCAACATGAAGTTGTATCTATTAAGTCTTCAGATGAGAATATACAGAGAGTACTTTATAATTTATTCTATGACGTATTAAACGTAGAGTTTAATCTATGGTCATGGACACGTAATATGCTTAAATATGGAGACTTTTTCTTAAAGCTAGAAATAGCAGAGAAGTTCGGAGTATATAACGTGTTACCTTATACTGTCTATCACATGATAAGACATGAAGGAACTGATCCTGAAAATCCTGCTAAGGTCTATTTTCAATTAGAACCAGATGGAATCACAGCAGCATCAGATCCTAACTTTAGAAGAAAAGCTAATGCTAAAGCAATTACATTCGACAATTACGAAATTGCTCACTTTAGATTACTATCAGACACTTCTTACCTACCTTATGGTAGATCTTACTTAGAACCTGCTAGAAAGATATACAAACAAACTAACTTAATGGAAGATGCGATGTTAATACATCGTATAATGAGAGCACCTGAAAAGAGAATGTTCTATATTAATGTTGGTTCAATACCTCCTACAGAAGTTGATCAGTTTATGCAAAAGACTATCAACACTATGAAAAAGACTCCTTATGTAGATCAGCAGACAGGAGACTATAACTTAAAGTTCAACATGCAGAATATGATGGAAGATTTCTATCTACCTGTACGTGGTGGTGATAATTCAACTAGAATAGAAACTACTAAAGGACTAGATTACGACGGTACTACTGACGTTCAGTACTTACAAGCTAAGTTATTTGCTGCTTTAAAGATACCTAAAGCCTATTTTGGATACGAAGGAGACTTAAGCGGTAAAGCTACATTAGCAGCAGAAGATATACGATTTGCTAGAACAGTAGAAAGAATACAAAAGATACTAGAATCTGAATTAACTAAGATAGCTCTAGTACATTTATACACTCAAGGGTTTACAGGAGAATCATTAACCAATTTCGAAGTTAGATTATCAACTCCATCTATCATCTTTGAACAAGAAAAAGTAGCACTACTTAAAGAAAAGGTAGATCTAGCTGCTCAGATGAAAGATACTAAGATGTTCTCAACAGATTATATCTACGAAAACATATTTAATTTCTCAGAAGACCAGTATATGGAAATGAGAGACTTAGTAAGAGAAGATACTAAGCGTGCATTTAGAGTTAATCAGATAGAGGCAGAAGGAAACGATCCTGCTAAATCCGGTATGACTTACGGTACACCACATGATCTAGCATCTATGTACGGTAGAAGATCAGTAGCTACACCAAAAGGAGGAGAGCCAGGTGCTCTACCAAAAGGATATTCAGAAGTAGAAAAAGAACAGGAATGGGGTCAACCTGGTCCTGAAGGTGGTAGGCCAACAGAAAAAGCTTCTGTATATGGAACAAATGACGCATTAGGAGGAAGAGATCCTCTAGGTCAACATGGTATGCATGGTGGATTTCCATCAGATAACGAAAACGTTAATGAAACCTCAATGACTAAGACAGTCTTTAACAAAAACCAAAATATGCTTAAAAGTATAGTCTTTACAGGAGAACAGGAGAAAGAGTCTGAGCTACTAAATGAAGACAATATTAAAGATTTAGGTAACTAAAGCATATTTATATATAGTAAACGTGTATAATGAAAATAAAACATTCAAAGTATAGAAATACCGGTCTTATCTTTGAACTGCTTGTAAAACAAATCGCAGCTGATACTCTTAATAATAAAGAGTCAAAAGCGGTTAGTATTTTAAAAAAGCATTTCACAGGAAAGACAAGTTTAGTAAGAGAATTCAAATTATATGAATTTATTCTTAAGAACAAAGGTATTGGACAAAATAAAGCTGAGACTATTCTCTCAACAATTACTGAAATTTCTAGAAAGTTAGATCAAAAAACTCTTAAGAAACAGAAGTACGATTTAATATCTAGTATTAAAGAAAGTTATAATGTAGATGAATTCTTCGGTATACAAACACCAGATTATAAAGCATTAGCATCATTATACTGTTTACTAGAAGCTCAAAATAATGATAATATAGTTGACCCTAATTCGTTAGTTAACTTTAAATCTACATTATTAGAGCACTTAACAACGAATAAACAAGATAAGAACGAAGTAAAGGATACTTTAATAGAAGAGTATTCTAAGTACGATAAAGACTTAAAACTTCTAACTTTTAAAATATTACTGGAAAAGTTTAACGATACATATAAAGACTTACTTCCAGCACAAAAGAATATACTAAAGGAATTTATTACTTCAGTTAACTCACAAACACGTTTACGCAATATTGTTAATGAAGAACTAAACAAAATTAGTACTATAGTTAATAAGTTATCTGCTAAAGTTAAAGATGAAGTAATAAGAATTAAACTAGATGAAGTTTCTAAAGCTATAAAGCCACTATCTAATAAAGATAGAATTAACGATAATCATTTAGTTAATTTAATGCAGTATTACGATTTAGTTAACGAACTTAAGACTCTTTAATATGAAGAGATCTGAACTTGTTCAGTTAGTTAAAGAGGTAATGCTCGAAATTGACGAAGCTAATGTGTCTGGTAATGCAGGAGCATACCATACGCCATTTGCATTTGGAAAAGATAAAAGAGCAAAAAAAGTACTTAAGAAACAAGGATATAAAGAAATATAATGAGACAAATTACCGCACAAGAAAAATATAGAGCAGTCAAAGAAGGAGTATTGACTGAAGGAGAGTTCGTTAGACAAATGCGTCTAGCATTTCCGCAGTTTCTATCTCCTATGAGTACTTACCCTGATACGGTACAGATACTAAAAAATTACGATTTAATTAATGAAGGTAAAGAAGCTAAAGAAGCAGAAGAGTTAAGTAAATACTCAGATGACTCTCTTAGAAGGTCTATTGATATTGAACTTGAAGCAATGGGTCTAATGTCTCAAGAAACCATTTCAGGTGAAGATCATGCTAAAGCAAAACTAAAAGCGATAAATAATCTTAAAAAAGATCCTTTACACTATTATAACTTAATTGCTGGAGAATCTTCTAAAGTTGATAAAAACGATAGGCCTAAAGAAACTAAAAGAGGAAAGCTTGAAAAAGATACTTTTAACGATATGAAAAAAGCTACGTTAAAAGAAAGAAAAGAAAATTTAGTTGAAGGAACTAGAGCTTTAGTAGGATATCTAAGCGGTGATAGATTGACTACTACTTACAACCATTATGATGGTTATCCTTCTCATTTAGGTAAGGCATTAGAGATGCACTACAATGATGATGATAAAGCTAAAGAAATAGCTATGGTAGGGTATATCACAGGAATTGATGGTGATACAGGAGAAGTTCAATCAACCCATAAAGAAAAGCCAGGTAAACTTGTTCTTCCAGACGATAAAGAACAAAGAGCAAGAGAAATTGGAGAAGAAATCGATTCGTATGGAGCAGAATACGGATACGTTTGGGACGATAATACTAACCAGTGGATTACTATTAAGAATACCGGTATACGTTCAATGATAGACCAAATATTAGAAAAATTAGATATGGTCAATGTATACTCAGGTGATACCATGGAAAAGATTGAAGTGGATGAAGCTCATGCTACTAAAAAAGCTGTATTAGAAAATGCAGTACACGATATTAAGCAAGTATACCCAGAACTAACAAGAGATATTTTTAAAGAATATATTAACACTCATTATACAGATCTTTTAAACGACCCTAGTATCAACGTAGCAGAAGACTTTATGGAGTGGGCATATGTAAATGGATATATGGACACTAGACCAGATGATCTAGACGAAGCAGAACCATTAGATACTACAGCAGCTTATAAAAACGATGATGATACTCAAGCCATGATCGATAA
>Ga0257120_1000248_pt1 | contig 42683 bp, 35 predicted proteins | sample SI106_10metaG_FD_190153 | JGI IMG/M metagenome (GOLD analysis project Ga0257120, IMG submission 190153) | Marine microbial communities from Saanich Inlet, British Columbia, Canada - SI106_10 | ecosystem: Environmental > Aquatic > Marine > Inlet | place: Canada: British Columbia | collected...
AACCCAATATCTTTTGAAGAATATGGACTTGTAAGTCTCGCCCAAATTCCATCTCCAGTTTCTTTGATAACCGGCACATCAACCAAGACCCGGAATTCACCATCGGGATCCGAATCAATTTTTTTCACCTTGCCAATATGCATTCCTGGAAGCGCTTGTAGCTTACTCAATGCTTTGTCCTTTCGAGCTGAAATGGCGCTCATCGGATCATAGTCAAGACCAAAACCAACATGCGTTTTCCAAAACCCACCTTTTATCTCATGATGGACTTTCGAAATATATGCGGTACCGTTAAATCTAGCGCCGAATCCGCCAAGCTCGATTAGCTTTCCAGGGTTCGGTTTGCTTGATCCAACAAATGAGACAGTCCCTTTAATTTTGGAAAACCGAGAAAAGAGCATTTCGGCATCTGCCATGGACTTCATCACAGCAGCGTCTTCCGGTGCAGATAAGGATAGAAGCAATTCCGGGTCGCCTGAATGTTTTGAAAGCGATGCTGCAGTAATGTTACTTAAAGTTGTCACCGTTGCCTCTGCTCCAACCCCCTTTGCGATTTTTTGAGTTGCACTGGTCCAAGACTGATACGTGGCTCCCTTTAATTGCGACTTGCTATCCAACTCGGCGTTAAACGACATGATATTCGATCCATAATCTAGATCCAAAACGGCTGTGCCTGATACTACAGGGGCTTTTATATCCAATTTTCCGGCATCACAGATAACGATCAGGCCATTGGCCTTTGCGCGATCTAAAACAAAATCCCAGTCTGAAGCATTGTACTGAACCAAGTTTGGATGCTTAAAGGTGGTGGCCCCAATTGCTTTTGAAAGCCCGTAAGTGCTGATTATTGACGATATGATTTCGCTGTCCTTCTTGTCCTTGAAATTGATCGTTCTCGGTACAATCCCCATTTTGAATGCCTTGTCATGACATGTAACGATTAACTGTGACACATTTTTGTGTGCGTAGTTGAGGGCCTTCAAGGTTTGAGAGGTAATTACACCTTCAAACACGTCTTCCTCTGTGCTATCATATCCTAACTTGATCTTGATTGCCTTACCCGGAATTAAATCCGCCGATTCGCTAATCAGAAACGTGTTTTCCGAAGGATCTCCATCCACAAAAATGATTTTGGCTTTCGAGACTTTCCCAACTTCCTTTTCAATTATCAGTTTCTCAACTCCATATTCTTCTTTGATCTCAGTTCCTTCCACTAAGATTGAAAAAGATACGCGGGATATTTTGTTGCTAAGCGGTGAGTCAGCCATGGGTTATTTTTCAAGTCTGGGAAAAAGAACTTGCCTTCCTGGGGATATGTTTCTAAAGTTGACAATGCCATTTGCCTTAGCTACTTGCAGATAGTGTTTTGGATTGCCGTAAATTTCTTGACACAAGGCGGGCAAACTATCACCAGACTTCATGGTTCGGATATGCGTCATATCTGGCGAGCTAGTATTGCTCTTTAAAGACTTTGTCTTCGCGCTGACAAACTCCTTAAAGTTTGCAGTCACTATGGCTCGAATTGGCTCGCCACTTGGTTTGAAGAGGAGATAGTCGATACTTAGAGATTGGCACTTACAATTGAACACCAATGAGTTCCAGATAATCTGCAGAAAAAAACTATCATGCACTTTCCCCTGATACTCAACACATAGCCATTTTAAATCAGTTACCGCGGTTGACACTGAGGTGATTCCGGGTACCACACCAGTCGAATCTAAATGAAACTTGAGCGTGATATTTCGCATTTCAGCGAGCAACGTTTTTTCGATGGTCTGCCCGCTCGCCAGTGTTTCATTTATTTTTTGCGAGGGCGGAGCATCCATTTTCAAGGTGTAATCCGTAGGATTTATCTGAAGTTTAAACGTTCCTCGATCACCTGAAACAGGGGTCTTAAACTCCTCATCCTCGTATCCCTTAAGGGTTAGCTTTTCCAAAGTTCCTTGATCTGCCATAATCCTTAAGTTTTGAGCTTTTCGTCGATTAGTTCGCTGAGCTTTTCAAGGCACTCATCAATGATTTCCTGTTTTACAGAGTCAGGCACGGCAGAGCCGGACGCTACTGGGGCATCGGACTTTCCTTCCACACGCTGAATAGGTGCGTCCTCTTTGACCTTAGCCTGAATAATGAAATCGTTCACCTTGATAGCCATCATTACGGGAATTCACGTTCAAAATCTGAGTAAACGAAAGATAATTCTTCAATTAGAACTGCTTGGCTTTGCGCGTCTAGATCGCCCACCTTTAGTGATATCGGATATGCGTTCCGAAAATTCCATAGAATCAGACATTCCCCTCTCTCATCTAACAGCTTCACTATCAATAGCGTTTCTGGTTTGATCTGTGTTGTATAATCACTCTTTATTGTATCCTGACACCACTTAAAAAAAGTTGAAGAAGAAGCCACAATACCATGATGCAAACCCAAATTCGTGTATTCAGTAACGCCCGGTAGCTTATGCTCCATCGTGTTATTTCCTCCTTCGGGCAGTGGGGTAACCTTCAACTTCATTTCAATCCCCGTGACCTTCGAGAAATAGTATTCCCCCTTATTCGTTTCGAATGTTACTTGGAATCGGAAATTAACCGGTGGATACTTAGCCTCTTCAAACATTCTATACAGTTATCCATTGAGTCATCGAAGCCCCATTTTCACCAAATCCTCTACTTCCATTTCCTCGAAGGTCAATGTAATAGACTCAACCGCCACAGCAGAATCACCTGTTGCCTTAGAATCGAAATTACCCCCTTCAATTTTGGTCGGAAATGCATTGGATAGGGTCCAAATTATTTCAGGAATACCATATTGATTCTGAAGAGTAATTATGACATTGCGTCTCTCTGGAGTTTTACCAAGGGTTGTTTTAAACCAAGCAAACAAATTTGTATCGCCAGTAAAGGTTCCTCTCTTTAAGATAACGTCATCCATTTGTACCATTCCAGGAATCTTGTAAACACCTGTCTGACCACTGCGACCATGCCTATGCTTTAGAACCTCAACACTTGTTGATAAGCTACCTACCTCCTGAAATTTCCACTTTTCTGTACCAAGCACCACAATGAAGTAGAACTTAGGTAGAGGCCAATTCTTCCCTTGAAACTTGCCCTTTGGTAATTTTAGCTCATTTAACTCCATGGATTGCGTGCAAACTTTAAATAAAACTGGTCTAGACGAAATGAGCGCCCGAATTAATGGAGCGCTCATTTAACCTCAAAACCGAGATGTTAGATTTAAGCCGTCGTAATAGCTAGTCCTTCGTGTGCTAAGACCAGAGTCTCAACAGCCACATCACTGCTAGACGAGTTTAAATCTGTTCCTTGAATTTGTTTTGGGAAGGCATTTGTCAATGTCCAGATAACTTCAGCGTCACCGCTTTCATTTAAGAGCATGATCTGTACAGTTCGCCTCATGATGGTATTCATCTGAATTTCACTGAACCAATCGAAAAACTCAACATCTGTCGTAAACATTCCCTTCTTTAGAGTAACATCTGAAGGCTTTCTCAAACCTGGCATTTTGATAGTCGAAAATTCAGGACTATCTCCATGTCTGTATTCCATGACATCAACTTCCGTATCTAATCCAGATACTTCTTGAAACGACGCCTGCATTCCCCCTTCTACTTCAACTTTGAAGTGAAATTTCGGCAATGGCCATATATTATCTTGTGCTTCTCCAGCCATAATCTTTAATATTTAAATATCCGAGTTAATGTTATTTATGATTTTTGCATTTGTTGTTGGAACGTAATGACGATAAACTCAGCTGGTCTTGTAACCGCGAGCTTGACCGTTATTCTCATTATTCCATCTAAAATATCGGTTGGAGTCATTGTAGCTCCAAGTCCAATATCCACACTAAATGCATCTTCTGGAACTGCTCCAGCTAATGCACCTTGTTTCCACTGATCTTTTAAGAAATTAGTCATCATACCTTTTACAGCTACCCATGTATTCACCTCATTTGGTTCAAACACGTATGCCTCAGATGCAATTTTCAATGATTGCTCGATCATAATAACCGTTCTTCTAACGCTGATATATCTCCAGTCTTGGCTGTTGCCGTCGAGCGTTCTTGCTCCCCAAACTAAAACACCTTTTCCTGGGAATGAGCGAATGGCGTTAATTGCCTTTCCATTTAAAGGTAAGTTTAAGTCTTCCTGATCCTTAGACGTAAGGTTGATACATGGACTAACTACAGAACCCATAGAAACATTTGCTGGAGATTGGAAAACTCCAATCTGTCCATCCATCATCGCAATGACACCTGCAATTCCACCGCTAGGAGGAAGCACATTCAAGTTATTTCTAACCTCGTTCAAAATCGCCTTATAAAGAGGCAGTTTGGCCAAAAGTGTTTGGTGTAGAGAAACTGGATCATTTTCACCTGAAAGCTTTTCAGTTTCAGCCTTGATTACAGATGCATCATCCCCATAAATGGCGTCAGCTTCTGCGTCAAGGAGTGGAATAAGATCATCAAGATTACTTATATTGCTAAAATCAACCTCATCACCCTGGACAATTGTTGTGTTCAGGTAAGGGTAGTAAGAGGCTCCCCACTGCAGGAAGTTATTTCCGACTCCTTCGCGTGACTTAACAATTACGTCTTCATCATCATATGTTCGAGGCTTATCGCCATTTAGAACGTCAATGATAGCTACTCTGCTATTTGTATCACGGCCACAATGCGCAAGCATCGCTTTTTGAACTTCGTAGCAGTCGTTATCTTCTAATAGAACCGCATCTGGAATGACAACCATAGTTGGTTCAGGATACTTCAACAATGTTGGTATTCCACTTTCAGCTGCATCATCGTTTAAGTCTTTGAAATTTACTCCATTTGAGTAATCACCTACGGAAACTATATAACAAGTACTTCCACCATTTGAGAAGAACATTCTCAGGCTTCGATACAAATTGAATTTAGAAGCAGCATCTGTCTCTACCTTAAATCCAGTACTCTCATCAGCCGAAACAGCAAAGGTTGTCATTGGACCACCGCCAAAATATTGATGAAATTCTCCCAAAGAAGTAATTCTTGTTGGGATATTTTTAAGAGATTTATTGGCGCGAACAGCCTTTTCTGTATAACCAACAAACGCTGGAATGGCGGTCGCCACCTGCACTGCTGAACTTGGAAATGCGCTCTTCTCTTCAATGTAAACCCCAGGTGTCGCTAAAACTTGTGCCATACTTTTTAATTATTAAATCTTAATTTAAACATATACATACATCTCAGAAAAGTAATTCTGAGTACCATCAGTCACTGAGCCTTTAACTCTGGTCACATTTGGGTAAGGCAATCTTATTCTTTTTTCAGAAAATTCGGAAGAAAAATTTGAAATAGTTGCCAACAACTTATCATCATTATATGAACTCTTTAATGGCAGCGGTACTTCGGAGGTAACGCAAGTCGCTTTTTTGCCATTGATTAAAGTCACTTGACGTGGCTCTGTAAACGCTAAAGGAATTTTTCCAGAGGCGATCTCTATCTTTTCTATCGTATGTCCGCCATTAGAAATGAAATAATACGTCCAATGCACCGGGCGATTTGAGAATCGGACTTCATAAACCCGACTTCTGACATCGTCAAAATGAACATTTTCTTGATCTCCAACATACAGGTCGATAACCCCAAAAACCTCTGGCGCCGCTGGGGGTGAATAATAGAGTTTGGTCAAGGCTGTCTTTTCCTCAGTAGCATAATCATACAGCCCGAAATCAGTGCCAAGCAATTCAGCAGAGGTTATAGATTCTGAAATTGCCCCATTAAACAACTCTTGCCCGCTTTTCTCAAACACGATTGCAGATCCGCCAAGTACTTTGGAGAGGGTTGAGTTTGGTTGAATATTGGTTACCACATCTCCCGATCCAACCGTTTCAGATGGATGCAATAAAACCGGCTTCCCTTCTGGATTTGATGCTACCGATTCTATTCGTTCGGAATTGTTGAAATAGTATTTTTCCCCGCCCAGTGCGTAGTCGAGAAGCGTGAAATTCCCAAAATGTCGGTTCTTTATTTTTACAAAAAAGGTGAATGAAATTAGATTCTTAATATCCTGAATTAAGGATGCCTTTTCCACTTTATATAGCACCACAAAACCTTCGGCAGTAGGTTTATAAAGAAGCGCATACATTGATAGAAAACGTTGCGTTGATGCCGGCAAAACGAATTCTATATCACCAACTGAATATGCACTGTAATACCCGTGATAGATTTTGACTTCAAATAGCTTTTCGTAGACTATCACCTGGGCTAATTATTATCTCCTTCTGAGGCATCCTTAATGATGGCGCCTGGTCTGAATGACTTTGGGTTTGGTGCATCCAACCGCTCATCCTCGTTTATACCAATGCCCGAAATACCTGGAATGACGTCGTCAATATTATCGCTTGAGAATGTCAACATTCGAATTCGGTAAATGACAGACGGCATATATTTAGCGCCCATCATGGAAAAGATTGAATTTAGGTCTCGTGGTTCCATCGATATTATATCGAATACTGCCTTTTCTATATTACCAGACAAGCCGGGAGTATTGCTTTGCGTGAAGACCGGTTTTGCTTGAAAGAAGTAGATAACACTAGAGAGGAATTTGAGTGCTTCAACATAGTTTTTCCCAGTGAAAAAAGCCGAAAACATTACGGTTAAATTCACATTTATATTACCGCCGCTAGCTCCAAACCCTCCTCCAAAGGATGATGTTCCTGAGCTGGATTTCAACGTAGTTTCCTCTTCTATATTAACCAAGTGAAAGACTACCTTATTGTTTCCCTCCACGGCAATCGACCCGTCTTGATTGATCAAATTGGACACAATTACTCGATCTTCCTCTATGTCAAATTTCGATTTAAAATACTCGTTTAATTCTGCGCCTATTGTTGGTAGTAAGTTGTGAATCATGATTCTTTATTAACGAGATGTTTGTTTATCGCCCACATGAGGATGCGCATCACATAGGTCAGAATAAAACCGATTACCGCACCGATAATAAACAGCTCCATTTCGAATACATCTTCGATCGGAGTTGCCGACTTTCCTTCAGGTTTCAACTCCAACAACGATCCAAATAAATAGCCAACTGGAACAGCGAGTAATACTGCAACAAAAAACCAAACCAATTCTCGTGCTACTGTTTTCATCTTAGATCGTCTCGGTATCGATTAAAAATGATATTAATTATGGCAATCCCAGTTGCACCGACTAATAGACCAACAATCAAAGACCAACTGCCATCAGTGTTCAAACACCACTGCAGTCCCACAATGGCCATCAACAAAAAGACAGCCCCATAAATGAATCGGAATCCCTGACTTTGAAACAAGACTTCTCTCACCCTCCAATCTCGAAGCGACAGCGCAAAGCCCAAGGCAAGAAAGGCCGCCAAAACCAAAAGGCCTAGCCCAATCATCCGCTTATGAGAGACAATGGCTTTTGCCAATCCATATGTCCCACTCAGTTCTGTGTGAATGGGCTCAATCTTAATCAATTCAGCACCATAGTTATCCTCAACTGTCTTCCATATTGCATTTGAGTTTTGCTCATATCCCAGCGCCCAGAACCCTATTCCCCTCAAATTTTTACTCTGAGCCCATTTAAACTTTAGATCTAAGCTTATCTCATTTTCAAACCAGCACATCTTACGTTTATCATCTTCTTGTATCACATAAAAGAAACTCCCACTCAGCGCATCGTAAAATGGATTGTATATTGCGTCGTATCTAGACTGTATCATATAATAGGGCAAGGAGTTTTCGTAACGAGCGCCACCTCCATTTTCCAACTTTGTGACATCCCAAGTAACTCCGTAAAGTGGCAGAGAAAGGATGATTTGCTGACCTGAAATTTCGAGATTAAGAAAGTCGTTCACCGCGGTTTCCAAACTTGGTTGATTTGTTAACGCATTAATGGGGGCTACAGATCCAGGATAGGCCGAATGCTCGCCGCTGAAATCATAGCCCATAATGTTGAAGTACCATACATGTCCAGCCAAAGCTCTGTAGTCAAATACATTGTGTTCGTTGAAATATGGAACATTTAAAATAAGCTTATACTCATCAGCAGTTAGCCTTGAGCTTAATTGCTTAACGAACTCAGTGAATTTTGGAGCATCTGCCGAATCTATTTCTTCAAAGTCTAAATCCACGCCTGCAAAGGCTCCTTTTCTAGCAGCCATAAAGGCTAGGACTTCAGAAATGAAAAAATCACGTGAATGCTGATCATGCAAGAACTTATGATTATTTTTCTTGCCAAAGGAAGTAACCGACAAAAACAGTTTAGTTCCATACTTGGCAGCTGAATCAGGCAGCGATGACGATAACAAGGAGTCGGTTATATCCGGATTCGAGGCCGCGCCAGTATTCGGGTTGATGTCATATGCATAGAATGAAATGATTGAGAGCATTTTATACCTGTATTCCTTGTAACTATCTCCCATCCAGTATGGGTGCCATCCCATAACCTCCGTTCCTTCCTGGAGTTTTTCTCCCTTCTCAATCCTTTTGTAGAATTCATTATTCACTGAATCCCATTGAATAGTTTTTAAATCAGGGTCCCTGCTAAAGGCATATTCCTGCTGATTATGAAGAAATGTATATACATAGTGATAGTCTCGAATCATACCACTGTTGGGTACGTTCGGAGCCATAGACCACATGATATACTCGGAGGTATCAGACGCGGGATCTACATCGCGTTTCTTGTTACTCAGAAGTTTATTCATCTGATTGGCATCTCTCTTTGACCGGTTCACCTCCCTCATTACCTGACGCTTGGCGCCGTATAGACCCTTACGAACACCACCTAGCCCCTGACTCATACCAGAAGAGGCAATGACTGAAAACATTAGGGTAATGCTGAATATATTAAGAATTCTAAAAATCGTTGAAGGCACCTAGAGACATTTTATACAATTGTATTCAATATTAAGTGTCGAGATTGATATCGTCGCTAACATAACAGTGATTGTTGATAAATAGACCTGAATGATACGTATGATAGCACTGACCGAAATCGCTCCTATCATTATTTCTGCATGGTTCGATAAGAAACAACTTTGACGTGCACCTTTTGTCCTACATTCTTGCTTTTGTTAAGCATTTTCATTCGGCTCTCATCGTAAAAAGCCTCTACTCTACCGTAGTTTTTACCTCTAAGTGCTGATGCAATATCCTCGCTCAGAAAAAACTGAACTTGGCCGTCAATAGAGCGAGGAAGTGATTTTCGTTTTCCAAGCGCATAGGCCTCCAATGGATCTAGGGTAAGGCCCGTCAAGGGATCAATGTATGGAACTTGGTTAAGGGTTTTCATTTGACTCAGATACGCCGAACCTACCCCATACGATATGACCCAGAATAAGATGCTCTCAGGGTCGCGAAACCTGATCTTAAGAACCCCTTCGTTTGAATGAATTATGTCACGGGTCGCCCCCAGCGATATTATGGTGTCCATGTAAACTTCTGAGATGGTGTCTAGAATATTTTTCGGATCGGCGGGAGGCGCCTCTTCAGTAATTAATGCATATCTGGTGGGCGAAATCTTTGATAATTTAATATTAAATACCTGTTTGAATGGACTCGGGAAAATGCCAAATAAACTGGCTCCAGATATACCGATATCGTATGCTCCATCCGCGAGTATTGGAATCTTCAAGACCTTTTCTTCCCTTGCCGAAAGACTGGCGTGTAACCATTCGCCAAGGTCATTTGCAACAGATAATTCTGGGCACTTGCCAGATTCAGGAATAATGTCAACCAACAACGTGTCGCCCTTTAAAACGGGTACTGGAAAGCTTAAAGGATTTGCCTTTTTGACGCGAAAAGTACCCTTTGTTAAAATCTCCTCGCTGCGTTCACTTATTAGCGAGTCAGTTCTACTATCGCCAGAACCATAGATAAAGTTGTTCTTCGTTATGGCCGTGACCACTTTCACCTTAGCTTTTGAAAAGGAAAACAAATTCTCAATTGTGATTTCCCAAGCACCAGTAGTTCCTCCAAATTCAATCCAAGAATAAGAGTTGCCTAAAACCATTTTTCCAGCTCTGATTGCACCATTGGGGTCTTTGATAGAAACATTTATTGGCCTCTTTGATCCAATTTGAATTCCCATTATGTCCGTTGAGTCCGCAATAACAACAAACGAGCGTATTTCTTTATTTTCTAGTTTGAAATTAAGACTTGACGATCGTGTTATTTCAATCGGTGATTGAGCTGAACCAAAACTTATCAAGAAAATAAATGCGACTAAATTCAAAAAACTTTTCATGAATATATTATACCTTAATAATTGAATCATCATCCGTTTCAGAACCTTCTCGGAGCTTCCGTTTTTCCTGATCAAGCCAGATTTTTAATTGATCTCTCACCAATTCGAGGTGCGCTTCGCCTATTAAATTCATAGCTCCTTCGTTATTAATCAACTCTTGCTCAATCTTGCTTTGTTCGATAGCTGCCATTACGGTAAGCTTGTTATTCAATTGCTGATTCCGCATGTTAATAGAGGTGATTTCATTGATCTCAAAGTCGTATTCTACGGTCTTCAGCAAATGATCATAGGGGCCATAAGGTGCAAGCAGCTTTACCAATATGGGTGCCACTTCGATGGATATTAGTAGTAAAATAATGGCTATTTGCGGGCCGAATGGTAGGTCGTCCAAAGCTCTTATTCTCACAAGTAGTCCATCTGCAATCGAAGCTCTAAGTTCTTCACGTTCTTCAGTGTTTTGAGAAGCGAGATACGCTTTCATCTTGTTAATCTCCCCTATTTCACTTTCGGCCTCGAGTTTGTCTTGTTTAAACTCCTCTTCGATTTGTAGATAGCGTTTTTCCTTTCTTTCGCATTCGGTTCCTCGGCCTTTAGCCCCTGAACCACATGTACCGTCACATTCGCAGATGTACTCCTTGTAAAGTTGGTCTCGATTTTCTTGCTTGATGTCAAGCCGGGCGCGTATTTCACTTATCCAACTTTGACGCGACTGCAATCTTAATGAATAAAGGGAGTCTAGCTGATCCACTTTTTGTGCCTCAGAATAAAACATTTTTTCATTGATCTCTTCCTCGAAGATCTTAAGCTCCAAGGGCACGGAGATGACAATGGCTAACAAGATAGAAAGGATGAGCCTTGGGAGGATTTGAATCAGCTCCTTGGTTTTGTTCCGGCTCTTTTTCATGGTTGAAACTAAAAACCGATCTAGATTGAAGACGAGGGCACCCCAAAAAAGGCCAAGGGCTATCGATAACCAGAAGCTATCAAATGCGGTGAAAATCGCGTAACCACCGGAGAAACATGCCAAGAGGCCAGTGAAGAAAACGGTTGCACCGACTCCAGCATACTTATGGTGTTCAGATTTAGGACAGTCTCTCAATAAATCCGGGTCTGCCGCTGCACAAAAAAGAAAACATCGCAATACAGGTCCGATCTCACGGGCTTCGTTATGATCATTCATAATACTTCTGCATAGATTTTATGAGGGTTAATACCGCAGGTTCGTTTCGAAAATAACTTTTGATTCGTTCCCCGATTGATTTATTCAGTTTTTCGATGTTATATTCATCGTAAAAACGCTTGAAAGTTTGCGATTTAATCATCTCTTCGATTTGTTCACTTGAATGCGATCCTTCATTCCAAAAGTCAGAAACATTCGAATAACTTAGCGCATCACGTTTTTCTAAAAACTGATAGGCGCGTAATCGCGCGTCATCGATCACAAAGCACTCCTTTATGGAAAAATGCGGATTTATGTCAACCAACGCATCCTTGAAAACAGGCACCGGAAATTCCTGAATAAGAATCCGTTTTGACTCCGTGGTCATTTGGAGGCTCGCCGTAATATCGAGCTGATATTGACCTTCTGGATAAAACTCCACCTGACCTGTGTGATCGTTAGAGTCAAAAGGTTCGACTTTCACATCCTCCGCATTTCTCACGTCCCAAAGCACGCGCACCTTGTTTCCTTTGCTCACACCAAAAACGCCCCTGCCGGATTCCTCAGGCAGTGAAACGAATTTATTCGAGCTCAAGTTCAGGAACTGCACATCGTAAAAAATCTGAGGTCGCTCAACCACAGGAATGAATATGGACTTAATTTTTTTAGAATGCTGATTCCAGGCAATTAGCTTTATGATCCGGTTTTCGGTTATCAGAAACTGCTCTGTACCCGAATCCTCGACAGCCGCAAGTCCACTCAATTCTCTTCCAGTAGCATTTTCAACCGACCATGAAATGGAGACATTGGAATTCTTTAATGAGATCTTATTCTCAGCAGCCAACTCAATAATAATATCGCCTGATTCTCGATTAACCTCATCTTCAGAAGAGGTGTTTAATTCAAATAATCCGCCAAATATCTTATACTCTTCATCATCCGAAGAAAAGAAATCCACGCCGCCGGTTGCTCTATCAATGCGAATAATCTGATCGAAGTCGCGCTGACATAAGAACAATCTATTTCCAAAAAACTGAGTTCCTTGATACAGGTTGGCTCCATCCCTGCTCAACCCGATAATTTTATAAAGATAAAACGGTTCGGACTCGCGTCTTATTGGAACGGTTTCTCCTACAAACAAATCAATGCTGATATGCCTCTCAAGCAGTTCAGTAAGTTGATCAAGTAATGTCTGCGGTAGTTTCTCGCTGGAGTATAACCTAAGAGAATGGGTAGCCTTAGCCGTAAATTCTTTTATCTCAAAAATGTGTTGATCGTGCACAGCGAAAGGGGGGTGAATCTTTTGTTCGCGAAAGGTAATAAGTTATCTGATTTCACAACCAATTTCGGCGCGTTGAACTTTCATTGACCTTCATTATTGAATACATTAGAGGGACGTGAAGAATCAAATATTCAGATCAGTAAAATTAGAAAACCATATTTTCTTCGGAAATAGCTATCGATTGAATTCATATAGTTTTACTCACTATAGTTTGGATTTTGATGTATACAGAAAGCTCTAGAATGACCAAAGCAAATCAAATTTTATTTTTCGGTTTAAGCCATCAACAAAAAAGTTGAAGAACTGTATTGTGCTGAATCCAAGCTAAATCGGACTTATAATCCGCGCAAACTTCCGTCTGCCTAATAGCAGATTCATTAGGTATACAAATGCTTACCTAATCTGAAATTAAAGCTGAAAATTGTGCGTTGCATTATCACGAACAGAATGTCCACACTAGCTTACGTTTTCCACAAGTCCCCTGACCTAGTTGATAAAACAGCAAGAATTTTTCATTTCATCGCAAACAAGGCTTTAAGTTTTACAATTACTTTACTTCGGTTATTGTAATGAGCATCAGCGTTGCTCAGTATGTGCTCAAATTCGTCACCGTCTGGATATAACGTGCGGTAGACCTCACCCCAGCCGATGAATCCACCTACGTTTCGATCGTCTATAAAAAGCTCGCAATCTAGCTTTCGGCTAATGGTTTCATCAAATTTTTCTTCAGGATAGCTCTTATTAACCGCGTAGAACTCAATACCGTTTTCGCGACAATATTCAACGGCATCATCTAGATACTTCCCAGATCGATATGTCCATAAAATCAATCTATTGCCTTTTTTCTGAAGCAATTTCAAGGTTTCAAATGCGAAAAGCATTTCCTTTCCAATTTTTGGATACTGATGTTCCACAATGGTTCCATCAAAATCAACTGCAATGGTTTTTAGGTCTAAATTGACTTGCATTCTTCGAACTTAACAATTCATTTATTCAACAAATATTGAAATTTGCTCCCATCAAGCAGAGCTTATCTAAAAGACTTGTCAGAATGTGCTCTCTGGTTCAAGTAATTCTTGTTCGGATTACGATATCCTCTTCCAAACCCTTTGAGCCAGCATAACCGAGAAAAACAATAAACCTGCAATGGAAACAATGCCGCCTGCTATTGACGCATCTAGCCAAACAGCTAGATAATACCCCAAAATGCTTATTAAAACTGAAAACAAGATGCTAAGCCCAATCATCCGCTCTAATCGAGTAGTTAATAGGTATGCTGTAGCAGCAGGAGCTACCATCAAAGCGACAATCAAGATTGCTCCAACAGATTCGAAAGCCGCCACGGTTGTCATAGAAACTGACCCCATCAACAGATAATTCCAAATGGAAATCCCTACTCCAATGGACGCTGCAAACTGGGGATCAAAAGAAGTCAGATACAAGTGTCGATATCCGAGCCACATAAACAGAAGATTAATGATTAGGATTCCACCGGCAATGTAGAGTGCACGAGGACCTAAGTCGTATCCGGAATCTGTAATCCAAACATCTAATGGGACATATGCTATTTCTCCATATAACACGCACTCTTGATCAATGTCAATTTGTCCTGTGTAAAGTGAGACCAGAATTACCCCGAGTGCGAAGAGCCATGTAAATGTGACACCAATAGCAGCGTCAGCTTGTAAGCGGGCCTTTCGATGAAAAAACTCTATGAGAAAAGTGGTAAAGACACCCAATATTCCAGCACCAATAATCATCTCAATGGAATCCCGAGTACCTGTAAACAAAAACGCCACAACAATTCCTGGTAAAACTGCATGAGATATAGCATCTCCGACCATTGCCATCTTTCTTAGAATCAAAAATGAACCTAGAATAGAACACGAAATAGCAAATAAACTTGCGGTCGCTATGATGTGAAAAGCATCCATCAATATGGTATTTGACTTTGGTGTGGGTCCTTTTCTGGAAAAGAAAGCATCTTTTCAAGTCTAGCCTCCAATTCAGGAGTAATTACGTGCTCAATTGTCTCTGCATCTTCATGCACATGATCCGGGGCAATTTTTAAATATTCGGAAAGATAAAGCTCCCATAATCGGTGGAGTTTAACCATCCTTTGCCCCTTTTCATATCCCGTTTGAGTAAACTTCCACCTTCCATCATTACTGACCAAAAGTCCTTGTCTTTTCAATCTTCTCAAACCAGACTTAAGCTGGCCCTCCGGAAAAAAACGTTCGTGCATGAATGCCGCAATCGTTCTTTCCATAAAAGGTGATTGGTCCTTTTCACCAATATGATATAGCTCCTTTAGGAGATTCTCATCCATTATGAGATGCCTCAGAGAGCGCTGATGCAGGTTACGGGCAAAAATACCTCGTTTGGGCGCTATAAAAAAGGAGACTAAAGCTATTATTGATATGATCATTACGATCCATGGTCCAGTTGGCATAGATGGAGCGGTATAGCTTACAAATGCTCCTGCCAAACCAGAAAATGCGCCTAAAAATCCCGCAATTACAACCAATTTAAAAGTATCTTGTGTCCAAAAACGAGCAGCGGCAGCGGGTGTTATTAACATGGCGGCCATAAGGACAACTCCTACGGCTTGTATTCCAGTTACGACTGCCAATACAGTAAGCGAAGTAAGAACCAGCTCTAATCCTTTGACTGGTAAACCAATGACCTTAGCATATTCAGGATCGAAGGCTAGTATTTTCATCTCCTTGAAAAGCAAGCCGATAAGGAACAAAAGACTTGCGGAAACGGTCGCGAAAACCAATAAATCAGAGCCGATTAAGGCTGCTGCATTGCCAAATAGAAAGGAATCCAAACCTGACTGAGCGGCATTTCCTGAATGCTGAATGCGCGTCAACATTAATATTCCAATACCGAAAAACACGGACAGAACTAAGGCGATTGCCGTATCCTCTTTAAGCTTCGTTTTTATACTTATATAATCGATAACAACAAGGGATAACCAGCCGGTTATAAAGGCGCCAACCACTAAAATGAGTGGATTCTTTGTACCCGAAAGAATAAATGCCAAACAAATCCCTGGTAAGATCGCATGTGCAACCGCATCACCAAGCAAAGCCTTCTTTTTTAGAAAAGTGAATGTGCCTACTACCGCTGAGGATGAGGTCACCAATATTGAACCCAGCACTACGGCAATGACACTTGCATCTCGAAACGAGAAAAATTCAAATAATGTTTCCATTAATATTTCTCTCTGCTCGGCATTTCTCTATTCTTTATCAAGGCCCCAACTTCCGCCAAAACGGTGAGCTTGCCCCCATAGGTGTCTTGAAGAAGTTTGTTCGTGAACACTTCCTTAATCGGACCACAAGCAACTAATCTCAAATTGAGTAATACAATCCAGTCAAAAAACTCTGCAGCCGATTGTAAATCATGATGAACCACAATTACTGTTTTTCCATTTTGGGCTAATTCTCGGAGAATTTTTAAAATCGCTGATTCTGTGGCTGCATCTACTCCAGCAAAAGGTTCGTCCATGAAATATAAATCGGCTTCTTGCGCCAAAGCTCTAGCCAAAAAAACGCGTTGCTGTTGACCTCCGGAAAGCTGAGATATCTGTCTTTTTGTAAAGGCTTCCATTCCAACCTTTTTAAGGCAGTTCATGGCAATTTCTTTGTCCGTATTTGAAGGCCTTTTAAACAAACCTAATTTACCATAACGGCCCATTAACACGACATCTAAGACTGATGTTGGAAAGTCCCAATCTACGGATTCCCGCTGAGGTACATAGCTGACTCTACTTCGCACTTCATCTAAGCTCTGATTGAATAAACGAATATATCCAGAGCCAAGCGGCAAAAGCCCCATTGCAGCTTTTATGAGGGTCGATTTTCCAGCTCCATTTGGGCCCACAATTCCAATCAGCGCTCCTTGCGGTAAAGTCATATCAATATTCCACAAGACAGGTTTCTTGTCATATGAAACGGTCAAGTCATGAAACTCAACGGCTGGATTCTTCGCTTCTACTTTCATAACTATTTGAGTGCTTTTACGATGCTAGATACATTGTGATTTACCATCCCAATGTAAGTTCCTTCAGGGGTGTCATTAGAGCCCATGGCATCACTGTATAATTTGCCACCAATCTCTACTTCGTGCCCTTTATACTGACAGCCTTCTATGATGGAAAGAATGTTTTTCTCAGATACGGAAGACTCTACAAAGACCGCCTTGATTTGCCTGTCTGAAATGAAATCAATCAAATCAATTCGGTCTCTGAGTCCAAACTCAGATAGGGTCGAGATGCCTTGAAGTCCTCTAACCTCAATGCCATAGGCATTTCCAAAATAACTGAAGGCATCATGTGCAGTAATCAATGTCCTTTGCTCCGCTGGAATACTTGCGATCTGTGAGCGAACCCAATTGTCCAAAGAGTCCAATTGAGATGTGAATTTTTGGGCGTTCATCGTATAATATTGCTGACGCAAGCTATCCTTGGCAACTAAGGCCTCCAAAACTCCAGGAACACAGCGCCTCCAGAGCTCGACATCAAACCAGATATGTGGATCAAAATTTCCCTGAAAAACAGAATCCTCGAGCAATGACTTTTTATCGAGAGCGTCTGAGACAGCAACAACTGTTTTGGTTCTTGCCAATTTCTCCAAAATCTCGCCCATTTTGCCTTCTAAGTGCAGGCCATTGTAAAGCACAATGTCTGCTGATTTCAACTTAAATAGATCACCTTGGGTTGCCTTATATAAATGCGGATCAACTCCCGGGCCCATGATGGATGTAACCTCAGCCGAATCACCAACAATGTTCTTTGCCATATCGGCAATCATACCTGTGGTTGCTAAGATTCTCAGTTTATCTTGTGATTGTTCAGCACGTTGATCCTCAGTGCATGAAAAGAGCGATACAGAAAGCGCAAAAGACCAAAAAAGGGTAAACATTAATTTCATTTTATCACTTTAATGGAGTTACTAAGAGTCGATCACAAACCATCTTACTCAAAACTTCTTGTCGGTTTTGTTGAAAAACAACCGTCATACTCCCGTCAAAGGCTTCAACGGCCAACACCTTGATTTTCAAACCCAAGGAGATTTCACGAGTATTTAAAAATTTCAAGAAATCTTCTGAAGAATTATTCACGGCCACTAACCTCACTTCAGATAAAGCCGAGCAATTGCTCAGTTTGGGGAAATTGAGCCGATCAATTATCCCATCCTTATCAGGAATTGGTGATCCGTGTGGGTCTTGCTTTGGTGAACCAAGCATCTCATTCATTTTTTCAAAAAAAATGGGTGACTTTATGTGCTCAATCTGCTCGGCAATTTCATGCACTTCTTCCCAACCAAACCCCATTTTTTCAACCAAAAACATTTCAGTCAATCGATGCTTGCGTATTACCAGAGCTGCCATTTTGCATCCAGCCACTGTCAGCCTAATTGGTTTATAACTGGCATGATCAACCAAGCCTTTTTCAACCAGCCTTTTCATCATGCTATTTATTGTCGGCATCTTAACGCCTAGGCTTTCACTAAGTTCCTTTGGCTGAACATCACTTACACCATCCGTATGCAAGAAAATGGCTTTGAGGTAGTTTTCTTCTGTATTAGAATTCACGAAGCAAAAATACAATCTTTTATGAATCGAATTACATGAAAAATACTGCCAAATATTAATTGTTAGAATAGACTAAGTTTCTATATTCGCAGAATGAAAAACGCTCAATATTCTCTTATCATTTCATTCATCTTACTGATTTCAAGCCATCTAAGTGGGCAAACCATAAACACCGACAGACCCGACCAAACAGAGAGTTCAGCAACTGTTCCAAATAAAAGCTTGCAGATTGAGTCAGGAGTACTTATCGGTTTTGCAGAGGCTAGTGGTATCTCTCAAAGACAAATTCTAGCGCCAACGAGCCTTTTTCGGTTTGGATTATTCCAATTTGCAGAATTGCGATTTGTCAGCCAAATAGAGCAATTCAAAAACTACAATTTGGGAACTGACCAACTTGGAATAAGTGATTTGGAATTGGGAACGAAAATCCAGCTCTTCAGGAAAGATGGAATAGGTACGGAAGTGGCTCTACTCTCTCATTGGGTTATTCCCTCGGGTTCAAGCATATTAAGCAATGGAGTAAATGGAACCATGAACAAACTTTGCATATCGCATTCGCTAGGGGAAAACCTCAGCATTGGATATAACCTAGGGTACAATTATTTTGGGATTGGTCAAGGAAACCTTATGTATTCCCTAGCGGTTGGCTATAGCATCTCGAATAAGGTTGGAGTTTATATTGAGCCTTATGGAGAATTGACAAATCTAAAAACCTACGTTTCCAATTTTGACGCAGGTTTTACCTATTTAATCCACGAACAGCTGCAAGCAGATTTTTCATTTGGAATTGGCTTGAATAACAAAATGAACTACGCAGCAGTTGGAATCAGTTGGCTTATGCTTAGAAACAAAAAACACGTCTTAGAATAGCCAAAATAGACTACTTTCGCACCAGTTCATTTCATCTGAAAATTAAATTTTTCAAACGGTATTGGTCAGTGGTGAAAATCACTGATAATAGGGAATCATGTTAAAATCATGAGCTGACGCGCAACCGTAAGTAACGCTTATTTTTTCTCCAAGTGATCCACTGTCTTTGACTAATAGATGGGAAGGACGAGAAAATTGTTACAAGCCGGGAGACCTGCCTTTACCGATATGACATTGCCTTCGCGATATAAGGGCTCAGGTCAGGCATGATTCAAGAGAACAATCTCACTATGCCCGATACCTGCCTTTCATCGTTTGGTTTTAGAATAAAACAGATGGGAGCTAGCGTATTGAAGAAAAATAAAACATATATCCTAATTTGCCTTGCTTGTTTTAGCATTGGCAGCCTTCAGAGCCAGTCTGACTCTGCTCAGCTACTAGATCCTATAGTGGTCGAATCCATTCGACAATCAGCCAATACAATTGGTTCCAAGACACAAAAATTTGACAGTCTCTCACTTGAACGAAATCCAGGCTCCTCCTTGGCGGAACTATTGTCTGGCGAAAGCCCTATTTTCATCAAAAGCTACGGCAGTGGAGGGTTGGCGAGTACGTCTTTTCGGGGTGGTTCTGCTGCTCACACTAGCTTACTTTGGGGAGGGGTTCCGATAAACAGTCCAACAAATGGGCAGCTGGATTTATCTCTAATTCCATCAAACTTCTTTAATAATGCAAGCATTAGTTACGGAGGAGGAAGCACATTATGGGGCAGTGGTGCTATCGGAGGATCCATTCATGTGAGGCGCTCTCTGCCTTTCAACGAAGGCTATATTGCCAATGTGAATTCACAAGTCGGAAGTTTTGGTCGATTTGGAAATCAAGCTTCTGTGGGTTTTAGCTCAAACAAGTATTCAGGCTTTGTAGGCTCTAGTATTCAAGTAGCTCAAAACAATTTCGACTTGGTGAATATTGATACCGAGGAAAGCATCGGCCAACAAACCAACAGTCAATTTAATCAGCAAAGTATTTACACAGAGCATAAGCTTAAGCTGAATAGTAAAAACCAGCTGGGTCTTGCTTATTGGATGATTCAAAATGAAAGGAACATTCCACCTACTTTAAGCGAAAAGGGATCAAACTCAAAACAAGAAGATTTTTCGCATAGGGCCAGAGCTAATTATCAATACACTTCCGAAAAGCTCAACATTGAAGCTAGAGGGGCATATATGAATGAGTCCATTGGTTTCTTAAATGATGCCATTAATATTGAAACCGACACTAAATTTCAAACCATTGTTGGTCAAGTTGAATCGAAATATCAGATAAATCAGAATCACGCTCTTGTTGTTGGAATATCTAATACTTATAGCTCAACAATTGGAGATAACTACAGCACTCAGCCAAGTCAAAACCAACTGGCCGGATTCGCATCATATCTTTTTAAGAATACAACTGAAAGACTAAAGGCTAACCTCAGTATAAGGCAAGAAATCCTTGATTTGGAAATGGTTCCCGTTGTTTACTCTGCAGGGATGAATTATGAAGTCTCACCTTGGTTTAATCTTCGCGCCAAAGCGAGTAAAGATTTTCGAATACCTACGATAAACGACCGATTTTGGTCACCAGGAGGAGTAGAGAATCTGCTGCCAGAAAGTGGTTTCAGCCAAGAGATTGGGGCTAAACTTCACAAGAACACAACACAGTTTACTTCGTCATTTGACGCTACCCTCTTCAATCGAAACATTGATAATTGGATTTTATGGCTCCCCAATGCTGGATATTGGTCACCGAGGAATATACTGCTGGTTTGGAGCCGTGGAATGGAAACCGCAACACGCTTTTCCTATCAGAAGGGCGACTGGGCACTTGACCTGAATATAATGACCAACTATGTCTTAACCACAAGCCAAAATCCAACTAATAAGGAAGACCAATCAACGGGACTTCAGATGATTTATGTGCCAATGTACTCAGGCAACGCACGGGCCATGCTTAGTTTAAAAACAGTTGCTTTCTCTTGGACCCAAAATTATACTGGCTATCGATACACCGCAAGCGACCATTCTCAGTATTTAGAGCGCTTTTGGCTTAGTTCAGCTTTCCTCTCATGGAAACCCAAAATCAAGTCATTTAGCTCCACCGCCTATCTGCGTGTAAACAACATCTTTAATTCTCGGTTCCAACAAATTCAAAATAGACCGATGCCTGGGCGAAATTTCCTCTTAGGCCTAAATCTAAGTTTCAGATCAAAAAAATGATGAAAACAATAATCACTTTGACTTCAATGACATGTATTGCCATGTCAGCATTGATATCTCAAACCACATCAGATTTCGAATTTTCTAATTTGGGACAGAATGAATACTGGAATGGTAGCGATGAGCCCGGTGGCACCTCATTTCAAAGTGGAAATGCATTTTTCCCAAATGATTACGATACCGCCTTTGGGGGATATTGGGCATTCGGATGGGCGTATAGCAACATGCAAAATGACTCCATTGGTGGGTTCGCAAACCAATATTCAGCAATAGCTGCTAATGGTTTCCAATCAGAAACATATGCGGTAGGACAGCAAGATGCAGTCATACAACTTGAAGGTACAGCCCAAGGTGGAGTGGCAAACGGAATGTATATTACTAACAGTACTTATGCTGCCCTAAGTATGAGAGATGGCGACTTTTTTGGCAAAGTTTTTGGCGATTCATTAGATGCCAGTGGCAACCCGGATGGCACAAATGGAGAGGACTTTTATAAACTCACTATCCGAGGCTGGCAAGAGGGACAAATAAAGGGAGATAGCGTTGAGTTTTATCTGGCTGATTATCGATTTAGTGATGACAATCTCGACTACATAATTGAAGATTGGACTTGGGTAAACTTGAAGGCTCTCGGTAATGTCGATAGTCTGAGTTTTACGCTAAGATCATCTGACGTTGGTTTTTTTGGAATGAACACACCTGCCTTTTTCTGTCTTGATAATTTCACAACTGCGGATCAAATTCAAATAGATACTACCACTGCCTTAAATAATGGAGACACGATTTATATTATCGGTGGTGACAGCTTTGAACTTTTCGATGGAAATTTTGTGCCCTTATCACTTCCAACGGTTCAGATCGAATCATTAAAAGTTTATCCCAACCCAACGATTGGTATTCTAAGTATTGAATCAACTATAGGTCTCAAATCCATTAATCTACTAGACAATCTAGGCAGAAGCATTTTACAACACCACTTCGTTATGGCGGGCAATTTCACGTTAGATTTGGAATCGTTGCAACCTGGCCCATATCTATTGCAAGTTAAAGAAACGAATCATCAGATTCAAACACACAAAATCATCAAAAGGTAAAGTGAGACTATTTCTATTAATAGCAATAGTTGTACTTCTTTCCTCAGGTTGTCGCATTGACAGGCCTCCAGTGGAAATTAACGCACCCATAATTGGCGGAGGGAATGTTGTATACATCTGTAATGAGGGGAATTATCAATATGGTAACGCATCCATCAGCTATTATGATCACGTAGCTAATTCAGTAGTTGAGAAATATTACCAGCAAATCAACCAGATGCCGCTTGGCGATGTTTGTCAATCAATGTCATTTGCTAATGGCAACGCTTACCTAACCATCAACAATTCAGGTAAAGTGGTCGTGGTTGACCGAAACACCTTCGAGTGGAAATCGGATATTCTCGGTTTCACTTCGCCAAGGCAACTTATTTCAGTTAGCAATAGCAAAGCCTATGTATCCGAAATTTTTGACAACCGTCTTCGTGTGATTGATTTAAACGAAAACAGAATCACTAAAAGCATTCTGCTAGGTGGAGAATCGGAGGAAATGAAAGTAATCTATGGCAAAGCATTTATTACCTCTCCCACTAGAGGAATGCTCTATGTTGTCGATACTGAAACCGATAGATTAAACGACAGTATAAATCTAAGAAAAGGCGCAAGCTTCATACGGGAAGATAAAGAAGGAATGCTCTGGGTGCTGTGCAGCGGTGATGATGACGAAAATGGAGCCTTGTATAAGATCAATCCTACTTCGCTCCAAATATTATCTCAATTTGACTTTAATGACTCCAAAACTCCAACGAGACTTAAAATGAATAATTCGAATGATACGCTCTATTTTGTCAATCAATCCATATACAAAATGGGCATTTCTGAAACAAGTTTACCTGACCAAGCCTTCATCAAAGCGAATGAGCGTGTATTTTATGCTCTTGGGATTAACCCCGAAAACAATGATGTATATGTGGCGGATGCGATTGATTACATTCAGCCTGGCACTGTCTTAATCTACAGCCAATCTGGAGTGGAAACCAACACCTTCAAAGCTGGAATAATTCCTGGTAATTTTTATTTCGAATGATCCGATTCAAATGCCTTCTTATTCTTTGTGTTGCATACACAACATGTAGCGCTCAATTTCCCGGTGCTGCAGGCACTTTGGGTAGTACGGCTATGCACCAAGATTCTGGCAATTTTGTCGGTTGGGCCGACAATTGTGTTGCCGAGCCTGGCTATTTGGACATTGCAGATAAATCATTGGGATTTGCAAATAATGGCAACCGCCAATCATGCATTGGAAAACCCGGTTTGAATGTTCTTAGCCTAGGTGATAGTGGCGTAGCCACACTAACATTCGAAGCTCCCATTTACGATGGCGAAGGTTTTGACTTTGCCGTTTTTGAAAATGCCTTTTCCGACTATTTCTTAGAACTTGCCTTTGTAGAGGTGAGTAGCGATGGGTTAAACTTTGTGCGTTTTCCTGCTATATGCAACCAACAAGACACCCAGCAGCAGGGGGCGTATGATGAAATTTCTGATCCAACCAAAATCAACAATCTGGCGGGCAAATACAGAGCTCAATTTGGCACTCCTTTCGATTTATCAGATTTGGTCGATTCCCTAAATATTGATTTATCCAGCATCACGCACGTAAGGATTGTTGACGCCATTGGGTCTTTAGAGCCCGAATATGCTCAGTTTGACCATTTGGGTAATGCTATCAATGACCCATACCCCACTGACTTTGATTTTGGCGGCTTTGATTTAAATGCCGTTGGCGTTATTCATCAGCACCCTTTGTCAATCAAAGACGCGGCTGCTAAAAACCAATTAGTCCTCCCTAACCCAATGAAATGCAATTCTAGCTTCCATTTAATCGATTCTGAAATAAACAAAATCACCATAATCGATATGCTAGGAAAAACGCAGCTGATTGAACAAATAAACCAAAGCTTCACCGCGCCAAAAACGCCAGGTAACTATATGATTCAGTTCGAAGGAAATGGTCATATTTCACATCAAAAAATAGTTCTCATACCCTAAGAATATTATTAATCTGCGATTGAGTGTTGTGAGTTTTACTCTTCGCCTTAGATTTGCCCGATTCAAAACCTATTAGCTATGAAAAGATTTAACCTGCTAACACCATCAATTTTCTCACTATCACTCATGATAATCTCATGTGGAGGTGAGGAAGTAAAGGATACTGGACCTAAGTATAATTATGAAAAAGCAGATTCCCTGCCTTCTGGATATCTAGAGGAACTTGGCGTAGTTAAGACCAACATTGAATCTTCGGCTCAACTATTTAAGCATATGAATAAGAAAGGCTACGCCTATAACGATGGTGCCATGCTATCAGCTAGTAAATCATTCAGCGGTTCGTCCAAACAAGCGATGGGAATTGGAGCAATAGGAAGTGACCTAGTCTATTCAGCGTCTTTTGCTCAGACTCAGAGTGCAATGGATAGAATGAAAGGTTTATTGAGCACAGCAAGTGCGCTTGGTGTTGCTGAAGCATTTGATGAAGAACTTTTATCTAAAATGGCTGGTGAAGATTCAACAGTGAATAAACCAGTCCTTTTAACCAAGGCATACTTAAAAGCAAAAGATCAGTTGTTCTCTGAAGAGAGAGCTCAATACGCGACATTCATGATTATTGGTGGTTTTATTGAAGGCCTTCACCTAAGTTGTCAGGCCATGAAAGATGATATAAAAGATGATCAGGTAAGAATTGGATTCTTTGAGATTGTAAATAGTGTTGGAAGTGTTCAACATTTGTGTAGAGTATTTGAATCGAATGCTGAGATGAAAAAATTAAGCGAAGATTTACATGCACTTGACCCTATGATCAAGGCCATTAAAAAGAACGCCAAGGGCTATTCAACTAAGGATATTAATGCCTTAGCGGATGGTGTTGCAAACATTCGAAATAGTAGTTTTTAGATTGTTATTGTATTCTAGGAAATTATACATTTGCCGTCCTTTTTAAGGGCGGCTTTTTGTTAATTGAAGTCTCGGGGTGTAGCGTAGCCCGGTTATCGCGCCTGCTTTGGGAGCAGGAGGTCGCAGGTTCGAATCCTGCCACCCCGACTTAGGTCTCCTTCGGGAGACTTTTTTTTTATTGAGATCCTTTGGATCATCTATCCGGCCCAATAGCTCAACTGGATAGAGCAGCTGCCTTCTAAGCAGCAGGTTTCAGGTTCGAGTCCTGATTGGGTCACTGACTAGCCTCATTGCATATGCAATGAGGCTTTTTTTTGCGATCTATCCCACCAAATAAAGGCGACAATTAATTTCATCTACCAAAAACACTATTTCATCCAAAAACACCAAATATAATTTCAAGACCTAAGCATCTACACAAATCATCTTCCGTTCATTTATTCAACTCACCTACTCAGAATAAACTGAAATGAACGAATTTGAACGATTGTCTCAAATAAAACCAAAACCTAGTCTAACAAATGATTTCCGCATACTGGCCGAATATGTGTTTCGTAACTGGAGCATCGAGAAAGTTGATTCATCCTTCGAGATATACGAAGCAGAATTTCTCTTACAAACGCAGTCAGATATACATAAAGATCCAAATATTGATAATTCATTCCTCCAAAAAAAATTCGGAAACTGGTACATACCAGATGGTGGAATCGACATAACCTTTGGATGCGATGATTATGCTGCGTCTATTTTTATAAGATCATTGAAAGACAGGAAAACGGGCGAAATGATAATTGGCCCGCAGCGCTGCTTCACCACTCTCTTTCGTAATGCAGGAAATATCATTACACCAAATCCACAGCCGAAGTTCATTAAGAAAGACCAACCCGAAGATATTGAACTTCGCAATGTTCCTCGAGTGCAAATACCCGCAGAAGAGCGATCTTCCAATCTTGAAAATCGTCTCAAGTATTTATTCAGACCTTATCGGTTTATCAGAATGGATATGATTGATTTTCCCGAAAAATACTTGGCCATGCTGTATACAGACAAAGTGGAACAGCGCGAAATGGACTTAAAATTGGAACCAAAAATCTACAATAAGTACTTAGATGCTTATGATATTGGGCACTATGCCAATACTCTCGATACCGTATGGGAAATCACATCCAGGAATCATAGAATGGCCGCTTTGATGGGATACATGAATCGCACGCAACCAGCAGATTTGCGATGAGACAATGTTGCTGCATTTTCACAGTGTACAATTAATGGAAAGCCAATAATCGCACACATCAAAACATCATTCATAGACCAACTTCAGGTGTTTATCTATCAAGATATATTTTCCGGCTAAATAACCTATTCATAAGAAAGCAAAGTCTATCTACAAACGGGTTTTAATAATCCAAGTACAGCTCATATTTTGCACATCTAATTTTATTATATAAACATGAAAAAAATTTTACTCTCGATTACGAGTGCTTTGATCGCAATTGGAGGTTTTGCTCAGCTGAGCGGCACCTATACGATCAACGGTGGCTCTGCAACAGGAGGTACTAACTACCAAACCTTCCCAGCTGCAATGTCAGCTCTAGGAAGCCAAGGTGTTAACGGTCCTGTAACGTTTAATGTGATTGAAGGCACCTACACTGGTCAGGTGAATATGCCATCATCCATTTCTGGAACTTCCACAACGAATACGGTAACGTTTCAAGGTGATGCTTCCAACTCAAATAACCCAGTTCTTTCTAACAGTGGTTATGTTCTGTATTTCTACAATACAAATCTGAACAACATTACATTCAGAGATTTAGAAATGAATTCAACAGCTTCTAGAACGGTGTATTTGTACAATTACTACAACACTTCTTACCCAAACATTAATATAGTGTTTGAAGATTGCCAAATTGAGGCAGGTACTTCAAGTTCAGCTTATTGTCCAGTATATCTGTATCCATATTACTATGGATCACCTACGGACTTCACATTTGATGGTTGTGAGATTATTGGAGGTTATTATGGTATCTATTTTTACCCATATTACAATCAGTCATCTATACTTAAGTTAACGGTCAATGATTGTGAGATCAAGGACTTTAACTACATGGGCTTATACCTTTATGGTTATCAAGCCTACCCAGAGTTAGAGATTACAAATAACTTAGTGCAAAGCTCTAGTTCATCTAACAATCCTTACGGACTTTATGGATACTATACAGGCGCTGGATCTAAGGTAATTGGAAATAATTTTGAATTACACGGTAACAATTATACATATGGTGTGTTGATGTATTATGGTCAAGGAACTGCTTCGCAGCCTATTGAAATCAACAACAACATCATTAATAGTACAAACCCAAATGGAAGTTATAGCCAGTATGGTTTAAGAGTTGGGTACGGTTATCACTACAAGGTGTATCATAACACTATGAAGATCTCTAATAACTACGGAAGTAGTTACGGCCTTTATGCTTACTTGACCTATTCCGGACAAGGTAACGAGATCAAAAACAATATCGTTTATACACCAAGTACAACTCCTTATACAGTTTACACTTATGGAGCAGGTACATACTGTGATTTCGAAAACAACGCATATTATGCTGGAGGTTCAAACGAAATTCGTTTGTACTCTGCACAGAATGGTACTTATAGTACTTTGACTGCTTGGCAAGCTGCATCATCAAGTGATGTTGGTTCTGTTGCTGAAGATCCTTTGTTTTCTTCTGCCAATGATTTGACTCCAGGTTCTACTAACTTGAATAACATTTGTGACCCAGAAGGTATCACAACTGACATTTATGGTTACACAAGAAGTACTACTACTCCAGACCCAGGTGCTATCGAGTTCAGTGTTCCTACTAACAATGCGCAGCCTGGTGATTTAATTACTCCAGATGCTCCACTTTGTTCTGATGATACAACAATCTCAATTACATTAGTTAATTCAGGTTTAGTAGCCTTAACTACTTGTTCGTTGAACTATTCAATTAATGGAGGTACTCCTGTTTCTACACAATGGACTGGAAACCTCGCTCCACAGGCTGATACAATGGCTGTTGTAGAGTCTAATATCACTTTTGCATCAGGTTCTGATCTTAAGGTTTGGACATCTATGCCAAATGGTGTTGCTGATAGCTCTGCAAACAACGATACAGTTGGTGTAACTCTTTATGATGGTCTTTCTGGAACATTTGCAATTCCAGCAGATTACGCTACGTTTAGTGAGGCTGCTGCTGACCTTAACCTTAAAGGAGTTTGTGGACATGTTGTTTTCAATGTAGCTACTGGTACTTATAATGAGTCTGTTGCATTTGATGATGTAGACGGAACAAGTGAGGATGCTACGATTACTTTCCAAAGTGCTACTGGCAACTGGGGTGATGTTTTACTTGCAGGTACTTCTTCACCTACTGTTTCTTTTAATGGAGTTGACTGGATAACTTTCAAGGATATGAAGATGACGACTACTTCAGGTAATGTTATTCAAATTCCTGGTCAATCAGATCATGTAACTATTGATCATTGTTGGATGTTAGGTGTTCACACTACTAGCAACCCAACTTATTCATTAGTTTATCAAGCTGGAACAGGTAACGATTTAACTATGACTGAGAACAAGTTTGAAAAAGGATCTTCTTGGTTCTATTCTAACTCAGGTTCTACATCTTCATTCAAGGAGAACTTTGTTATTGAAGATAATTACATGAAAGATCAAGCTTATGGTTATGGTTACCTATACTATATAGATGGATTGGAAATGAACAGAAACGTTTTCAGAAATGACTCAGCATTTGCTTCGACTTATGCTTATTTCCCAATGGGTTATATGAACTATGTAAACAACTTCAACATAGTTGGTAATAATGTTAGTGCAACAGCTGGAAATGGTTGGTATTATGGCATGTATATGATAAACTGTGTTGGTACCTCCAATCCAAGAAGTCAAATTGCCAACAATTGTATTACAACAGGTAATGCTAACTTAGGACTTGGTTACTATGCTTTATATATGAGTAATTCTGGTGTAGTTGATGTTTACAATAACACTTTCAATCACTCGGCTAGCACTAACACTTATAGTGTATACCTATACAATGGTGGCGCGGTTAAATTGAAGAATAACAACTTCATCAATTATGCAAGTAATTACGCGCTTTATGTATACGGTGGATTTACTGTAACGGAAAGTGATAATAACAACTTCTACAATCCAGGTGGAGCTTTAGTGTATTTCGGTACATCAGCTTATAGCACTCTTGAAGCTTATCAAGCTGGAACTGGAAATGATATGAACTCTATTAGCTCTGATCCAGATTGGGAAGAAATGATGGATTGTATTACTTGTAACGAAGACATGTCAAACGCTGGAACTCCTTTGGCTACTTTGACTGATGACATCAATGGTAACGTTCGTAGTTTAACAAATCCAGATATTGGAGCAGTTGAGTACGTAACTCCAAATACCTTCACTCTTGGTGGTGACGATACTGTTTGTGGTAATGAAGTAATTGTTGAAGCTGGTCCTGCTCAGTCTGTGACTTGGAACGTTAACAATCAAACTTCTACTCAATCAACTGTAACGCTTTCAGCTACTAATGAGCCGGTGACATACAACATCTCTGTTAGTATAACTACAGAATATTGTGGTAGCGCTACTGATAACGCAGTCATTCGTTTGATTCCAGATGCTACTCTTGATTCTACAGCTCACATGTGTGCTGATGAAACACTTGACCTTGAGCCAGGTGGTGGATCAGGTGCTGTGTACAGCTGGTCGAACGGAGAAACAGCTTCAACTATCTCTGTTGCTGAGGCAGGTACTTACTCTGTAAACAAGATGGAAGATGGTTGCGAAAGCGATGCTACTATCGTTGTAACTCAATCTGAAGGTGTAGATATCGCTGATATTGATGCTTGTTCTGACGACCTGCCAATCTCTATTGATGCTACCATTGCTAATGGTACTTCATACGCTTGGTCTGGTGGTTCTAGTATCAACACTGCTAGCAATGACTTCACTGACGCAGGTACATATTCTGTAACTGCTACTGACAGCTCCGGTTGTTCTTCTACTGTTGACTTCGGTCTTACAGTTCTTGAAGCGCCTACTGCTGCTATCACTGAAACTCATTCTTCTAACGCATACTTCTTTGATGGAACAAGTTCATTGTATATATCTCAAAATACCACGTACAACTGGGATTTTGGATACAATAACTTGACAGCGACTACACCTACGGCTACAGTAACGTATCCTTGGAGCGACCCAAGCAGCCCTGTTACTTACACCGTTACCCTTTCAATCGATAACGGTTGTGGTACTGATGTTAAGCAGAAGGACTACACTCCAGACCCATTAGGAATCGATGCAATTGCAGAAGGTTCTTTCGGTCTGTATCCAAACCCTGCTAATGACAACGTGAACTTTGTTCTTGATGGCGCTGCTTCAGCACAAGGAACGGTTCAGGTAATGGATATTGCAGGTAGAGTGCTTGCTTCTCAGATCATAGCTGCTGGTCAGCTTAATGGCGAGATCAACTTAACTGAACTTGCTTCAGGTTCTTACCTTGTTAAGATCAGTGTTGACGGAAAATCTTCTGTGAACACCCTTATCAAGCAGTAAGTAAATAGTTCTAAATCGTAAAAAGGGCGACCCATTTGGGTCGCCCTTTTTTTGTGATTAGAATTCAAAGCTCAAACATCGACTATGGTTAGCCGATTATCGCCCAACATAAAAATCCTATCCTGATCATATCTGTATAAATTGTACGGAGACAATTTCATAGTGGTACAACAAAAATCTTTTCGATTAATCTGTTTTTATTTTGGACAAAAGCCGTATTTTTCCAGCTTAATTCTAAAACAATTATTATGAAAACACGACTTTTACAATTATCAACTCTCTTAGCAGCCTTTTTAGGCTTTGCGCAGTTTGCCGAGGCGCAATACTGCACACCCACCTACACCTACGCTTGCAGTCAATATAATATGACCGTAAATAGCTTCAGCACCACTGGTGGCTCTATAAATATCACAAATAACAACCAAGGCTGTTCTGGCGGCTCTGGACATACCTATTATTCGTCTCTGGGACACACTACAAGTCCAGCTAGTGTAGTTAACTTCAGTGTTACATCAGGCCCTAACTACCCAGTGCGTATTTATATTTGGGTTGACTACAATCAGGATGGTGACTTTTATGATGCCGGTGAGCAAGTTGCTTACAATAACTATGTCGCCAATAATGGCACTTGGTCAGGTTCATTTACGATTCCTGCAACTGCTGCTTCTGGTGCAACTAGAATGCGTGTGAGATCAGTATATTATTATTATGCAAATCATCCATGCAACAATCTATATTATGGTGAGTCAGAAGACTACAATTTCACAATCCAGGCTCCGTACAATAACGACGCTGGAATTGCTGAAATTCTTAATCCGGCGGTTCCTACTTGTGATTTAGATTCTGTTGATGTTCAAGTTTCCCTTACAAATCAAGGGTTAGACACGCTGCAAAATTGTTCAGTTTATTATCAAATTAATACATCAACTCCTGTAGCAATGTATTATACTGGCTCGATTGCTCCTCAAGGAGGTTTAGATACTGTTACTATTGGAAATGCATCCTTCAGCAATGGAGATAGTTTAACTGTTTGGACCGAATTACCAAATGGTGTGCAAGATAGCATATCCTCAAATGATGAGTTGTCAATGACAACAGCTACTGGCTTATCTGGTACATATGCCATCCCTGCTGATTACGCTACCTTCAATGAAGCGAAAGATGATTTAGTTGCATTTGGAGTTTGTGGTGATGTTGTATTTAATGTTGCAACTGGAACCTACACCGAGCAAGTTGAGTTCCCTGATATTTTGGGTACCGATGAAGACAACACTATTACTTTCCAAAGCGCCTCAGGAAATAGAAATGATGTCCTGATTCAATATGATGCATCAAATGCTAATGACAACTTCGTTGTACAGTTTGATGGAGGTGATTGGATTACATTCAAAGATTTACGCTTGAAGGCACTAGAACAGTACACTTATGGAACTGTACTAAATGTAAAAGCCGGCTCGAACAACAACACGATAGAGAACTGTTGGTTGAAGGGTAATTCTTATCAAACAACTTCCAACTTGGCTTCAAATATTCGTTGGGAAGGCTCAAGTGATGGATTTTCACTTACTAATAGTCTAGTCGAAAATGGCGCCATGTCTTTCTACATGTTAAGCTATGATCTCAACAATCCATCTCAGGACATGACTATCCAAGGTAACATCATTAAAAATTCATTGTATTATCAAATGATGATGTATGCAATTGATGGATTCGTCTTAGACGAAAACACAATAACCAATGACTCTGCACTTTATAGTAGTGGATACGGTTACTATCAGTTATACATGTACAGTGTAAACAACTTTGATATTACGAAAAACTATATTGGACATGATGTCGGATACGGACACTATTACCCTGTTTACATGAATGCATGTATTGGTCGAAACAACCCAAGAAGTCAGTTCTCTAATAACTGTATCTTCCAAGGTACTCCAGGTTCAACCTCGTATGGTTATTACACTATATATGCTCCTGGATCAGGTGTAATGGATATGCATAATAATACCATTTCAAAAAGAGGTGGATTTAGTAATTATTCTGTATTGTACATGGCAAATGGGGGCTTGATATCATTAAAGAATAACTCCATATCAAATTTTGTTGGTGGATATGCCATGCAAGTTGCAGGTGGTTTCACTCTTACTGAAAGTGACAACAATAATCTTTATACTGTATCTGGCTCTCCAGTTTATTTCGGAACTACAGCTTATTCTACCTTAGAAGCTTATCAAACAGCGACAGGTAATGATATGAACTCTGTTCAGACTGATCCAAACTTTGAGACTTCATTGACATGTATTACATGTAATGATACTTTGAATGCAGCAGGTCAAGTAGTATCTAACACCATGGATGACATTAGCAGCAACGTAAGAAGCACCTCTACTCCTGATATCGGAGCGGTTGAATTTGTTGATCCAGGATCATTTTCACTTGGAGGTGACGATACAATATGTGGTAGCGAAGTAATTGTTGAAGCCGGTCCTGCTCAATCAGTGACTTGGAACGTTAATAATCAAACTTCAACTCAGTCTACTGTAACGCTTACGGCTACTAATGAGCCTGTGACTTATAACATCTCTGTAAGTATTACTACTGAGTATTGTGGTAGTGGTTCAGACAATGCGGTTTATCGCGTTATCCCTGATGCTACTCTTGATTCTGCAGCTCACATTTGTGCTGACGAAACATTAGACCTTGAGCCAGGTGGTGGATCAAATGCTACTTACGACTGGTCTAACGGTGAAACAGCGTCTTCTATCAATGTTACTGAGGCGGGAACGTACTCTGTAAACAAGATGGAAGAAGGTTGTGAAAGCGATGCTACTATCGTTGTAACTCAGTCTGCTGGAGTAGAAATTGCTGATCTTGATGCTTGTTCTGACGACTTACCAATCTCTATCGATGCTACCATTGCTAATGGTACTTCATATGCTTGGTCTGGTGGTTCTAGTATCAACACTGCTAGCAATGACTTCACTGATGCAGGTACATATTCTGTAACTGCTACTGACAGCTTCGGTTGTTCTTCTACTGCTGATTTCGGTCTTACAGTTCTTGAAGCGCCTACTGCTGCTATTACTGAATCTCATACAGGTAACGCATACTTCTTTGATGCAACAAGTTCACTGTATATCTCTCAAAATACCACATACAATTGGGATTTGGGTTATAACAACACAACTGCAGATTCAGCAACAACGAGTATAGTATATCCTTGGAGTGATCCAAATTCTCTTGCTACATATACTGTTACTCTCTCAATCGACAACGGTTGTGGTACAGATGTTAAGCAGAAGGACTACACTCCAGATCCACTTGGAATCGATGCTACAGCAGAAGGTTCTTTCGGTCTGTATCCAAACCCTGCTAATGACAACGTGAATTTTGTTCTTGATGGCGCTGCTTCAGCACAAGGAACGGTTCAGGTAATGGATATTTCAGGTAGAGTACTTACTTCTCAGATCATTGCTGCTGGTCAGATCAATGGCGAGATCAACTTAGCTGAACTTGCTTCAGGTTCTTACCTTGTTAAGATCAGTGTTGACGGAAACTCTTCTGTGAACACGCTTATCAAGCAGTAAGTAAATAGTTCTAAATCGTAACAAAGGCGACCCACATGGGTCGCCTTTTTTGTAATACATTTTATTCATTCCTTTGTAAAAACTATAAGATGAAAACACAATTTATTATTGCTTTGGCTGCAACAGCTATCGGATTCGCATCATGTCAAAAATGCACTGATTGCGAGTGCACGGAAAGTAGCTTTTTTGATTTTCCAGCAACTATGGAGCAAGCTGATCAAGATTTCCTGGAGTCCGCATACATTAGAAATTTTGATACAAAGTCAGAAGAATTGTGCGCTAGCCGAGGTGATTATGACGCTGAAGTTGAAGCATGGGAAGCTCAAAGCAACGAATTCAGCGAAACTAACACCTACCTTGGAGAAGATTGGTCAATTTCAGTTACTTATGATTGTACATGCGAAGATTAATTCAAGATTTTTAAAACCAAAACGCGGCACTAGCCGCTTTTTTTTGTCCGCTTATACTTGATTTTAAACCAACCATCAGTTTAGTGGTTAACCTTACCTAACCAATCAACTACAGGACTCAACAAGCGTTTAATTTTGACCTATGATTTCGCTGAAGAACGTAAATAAGTATTACTCAACGAACAATCATCAACTCCATGTTTTAAAGGATGTAAACCTTGAAATTCAGAGTGGTGAGTTGGTATCAATTATGGGTTCTTCAGGTTCTGGTAAATCGACTCTTTTAAATATAATGGGTATTCTAGATGAATATGACAGTGGAGAATATTGGTTAGATAATACATTGATAAAATCATTATCTGAAAAACAGGCCGCTAAATATCGCAATGAATTTATTGGCTTCATTTTCCAATCATTCCATTTGTTGAGTTATAAAAATGCAGTTGAAAATGTAGCCCTCCCACTCTATTATAGAGGCGTTCCAAGAAAAAAACGTAATAAAATTGCTTTAGAATATTTGGATAAGGTTGGCCTCCTTGATTGGGCAGAACACATGCCAAATCAACTTTCAGGTGGACAGCAACAGCGTGTTTCTATAGCCAGAGCATTAATATCTCAACCTAAACTGATTCTTGCTGACGAACCGACAGGGGCACTTGACTCGACTACATCAAAACGAGTGATGGATATTTTTCGTGAGGTCAACAAACTCGGAATCACAGTTCTCATAGTTACGCACGAACAAGATATAGCAGACATGACTGATCGTCAAATTGTGCTGGTAGATGGGAAAATAACAGAAACCGTTGCAGAGCATGTTTGATCTTGATAAATGGCAGGAAATATTTAGCACAATTCGCAAGAATAAGCTGCGAACGTTCTTGACAGGATTTAGCGTTGCTTGGGGGATTCTAATGCTCATAATATTGCTTGGAGCAGGAGAAGGTCTTCAGCATGGAACTGAAAACAAATTCAAAGGAGATGCGCTCAACTCAGTTTGGGTTATCCCAGGTAAAACATCAATTCCATTTGCTGGATATAACGCGGAGAGGCAAATAAAGCTAAGGAACGAGGATTTTGAGGATATCAAGATTAATATCGAGGGAATTGAAAATCTCAGCGCCAGAAAATATTTGAACGGAATAACTAGGATTAGTTACCAAGACAAAACAGGCAGTTTCGGAGTATTAGGTTGTCTTCCAGACGAAAAAGAAGCAGAACAAATCGAGATTCTAGGTGGTCGTTTCGTCAATGATCGTGACATACAGGAAAAAAGAAAAGTAGCTTGCTTGGGAAGAGATATGAAGATTGAGCTTTTTGGGGATGATAATCCAATTGGAGAGTATATAAACATCAACGGAATTCCATTTTTGGTTATTGGTTATTACATGGATGAGGGTGGAGATCGCGATGTTCGTAGAACCTGGATTCCATTATCGACACATCACATGGTATTCGGCAATCCAAATTATGTGGATCGACTTGCCATGACTACCGGAGATGCTTCTATAGATGAAGCAAATGCGATCGTTGATCAGATACGCGCAAGATTAGCCTCTCGTCTAGAGTTCGACCCAGCTGATGAAAAAGCTGTTTTCATTAGAAATCGCGCTCAGTTCTATCAAAAATTTGCAAGTCTTTTTGCAGGAATTAAAATGTTTATCTGGTTTATTGGTTTCGGAACAATATGCGCAGGAATTGTTGGTGTGAGCAATATTATGATGATCGTGGTCAAAGAGCGAACTAAGGAAATCGGCATCAGAAAAGCATTGGGGGCATCTTCTCGCAGCATCATTGGTCTAATCATGCAAGAGTCAATTTTCATAACAACTATAGCAGGCTACATTGGATTGACCCTTGGCGTACTATTGTTAGAATGGTCAGGCACACTAATCAGCGGCAGTGATTATTTTTCCAATCCCGAAGTCGACATACAAGTTGCCATAAATGCTACGCTTCTCTTAGTGTTTACGGGAAGTTTAGCCGGACTATTTCCGGCACTTCGAGCAGCGAATATTCAACCAGTAAACGCCTTAAGAGAGGACTAATATGTTTGATTCAGACCGTTGGCAAGAAATATATCACGTACTCAGTAAAAACGTATTGAGAACCCTTTTAACTGCATTTGGTGTTTTTTGGGGCATGTTTATGTTAGTGGTATTAATGGGTTCCGGAAATGGCCTTAGAACAGGTGTTTTATCAAGTTTTGGTAGCTTTGCTACTAACAGCTTCTTCATGTGGGGCGGTAGTACAAGCATGCCTTACAAGGGCTTTCAAAAAGGTCGCGGAGTTTCTTTCACTAACGATGATACCGAAACCTTAAAACGAGAATTAAAAAGTGCGCAGGTAATCGCACCAAAACAACAATTAGGTGGTTACCGATCATCTAGTTACGTGACCAGAGGAAATAAATCAGGCAGCAGTTTTGGCGTTTCTGGCGATGTACCTGAGATTATTGATATCTCTCCAAAAAAGATTGTAGCAGGTCGTTGGCTAAATCAAAGAGATTTAACGGATAAAAGGAAAGTGGCAGTGATAGGTGCACGCGTTCGTGATGTGCTATTCGATGCAGCAGAGAATCCAATTGGAGAGTGGATAAATATTAACGGTATTTACTTTATGGTTGTAGGTGTTCATGACCTTGAATTTACTTCTGGGTATAATGATCGGGACTTAGAAAGCATCCTCACCCCCCTATCAACATTTCAGCAAGCATTTAATCAAGGTGATCGTGTTGGCTGGTATTCCATTATGGCCAAATCGGGTTTTCTCGCAAGTGATGTTGAGGCCGAAGCCAGAGAAATTTTAAAGCGGGTTCACAATATTCACCCGGATGATCCTAGAGCAATTGGAGGATGGAATGCGGATAAAGAATTTCAAAAAATTTCTGGACTCTTCATTGCAATCAATATCCTCGTTTGGGTTGTAGGCATTGGAACCTTGCTTGCAGGAATCATTGGCGTTAGCAATATTATGCTCATCGTTGTTCGAGAACGAACGAAAGAAATTGGAATTAGAAAAGCGATTGGTGCTACTCCATTTGCAATCGTATCTCAAATAATCCTCGAAGCAATAATCTTAACTGGACTTGCTGGATATTTAGGAATGTCGGCAGGCGTTGGAATACTTGATCTTGTAGATGGAATTCTGGGTGACTCGGCAGGTATGTTCAAACAGCCTGGAATTGACCTTAGCACTGCTCTAACCTTCTTATCGATCATTGTTCTGTCTGGTGGACTTGCTGGTATTATACCCGCTACTAAGGCCGCTGCAGTAAATCCTATAATCGCATTACGCTCAGAATAAACAACATGAAATCAGCACTTAGAATACTCTTACTCGTTGTGATCCTTGGGATCTTTGGATGGACACTTTGGTTCCTATATCAGAAAGATCAGGAACCACCTGAGATTTTTGAGACAACACAGGTAGAATATAGAGATATTATTAAAAAGAGTGTAGCTACAGGTTCAGTGGTTCCGAGAAATGAAATCTTTATCAAACCTCAGATATCTGGAATCATACAGTCAATACACGTGAAGCCCGGAGATATCATTAAATCCGGAGACTTAATTGCTAGAGTCAAGGTAATACCAAATATGGTATCATTAAACAATGCAGAAAACAGGGTTAATCGAGCGAAAATTAGCTTGGAAAACGCAACTGTCGATTATAATCGAAATTTAGCATTGCTTGAGAAGGAAGTAATATCTCAAGCTGAATTTCAGCCATTCGAGCTATCCAAAAAACAAGCATTGGAAGAATTGAATGCTTCGGAAGATGCCCTGGCAATTGTAAGAGATGGAGTGTCAAAAAAGACAGGTAACAGCTCGAATACACTGATTAAATCAACCGTAAATGGCATGGTTCTAGATGTTCCTGTCGAAGAGGGTTTCAATGTAATCGAAGCAAATAACTTCAATGATGGAACGACCATAGCTAGTGTTGCGGATATGGAAAACTTAATTTTTCAAGGTCAGGTAGACGAGTCAGAAGTGGAAAAGCTTGATATTGGAATGACTCTGATCATGAATATTGGAGCAATTGAGGATAATGAATTCACAGCTGTCCTAGAGTACATATCACCGAAAGGTATTCAAGAAGAAGGAGCAATCAAATTTGAAATTGAGGCAGCGGTAAAGCTGGATACAAGTGCATTTATTAGAGCGGGTTATTCTGCAAACGCAAACGTTGTTTTAGACAGAAGAGATAGCGTTCTCTCAATAGATGAAGGACTGATTTCCTTTGAAGATAATGATGCCTTTGTTGAAATAGAAACCAGCGAGCAGGCCTTCGAAAAAAGAAAGATAATGATGGGTCTATCTGATGGTATTTATGTGGAGATCTTATCAGGCATTACCAAGGAAGACAAAATAAAGCAACCGAATAATTAGCGCACGGCAATTTCCCATTTCGTCTGGAATGGGCAGGTCGCATAGGCCTTATCAACCCATATGTAAGCGCTGTTCTTGTGGTCGTTTATCCACTCCTCTAATTGGTCATTCTCCTTCTTACGCTTGGTCGTTTCCTGCAATCTATTGTAGTCATCATTCAAGTTAGCAATGTGTGGCTTAGTAACCTCCTTGAGTTGAACTAAACGGTAAGCTCGTTTTCCATCAACTGTTTGAAACAATTCAGCTGTGCTTATCTCATCTTTTTCCAATTTCTGAACCGTAAATAACAATGATCGATCAATTTGACCGAGAGTTTCTAATTCAAATAAATTAGTCCCATCAACTGGGTTAATCATTTCTCCACCATTCATTCTTGTTTCGTCATCAGTACTAAACTCTAATGCAGCTTTGGCAAAAGTCAATGTATCAATTGTTTCGATTTGATTCTTCAAGCTGTCTAAAGACACTTTGGCTTTTTGAAGATCTTTTGGAGAAACTTGTGGTATGAGTAAAATATGCCTCACGTTAATCCTATCACCCTTTCGTTCGATCATTTGAATAAGATGATACCCAAATGGAGATTTAACAATATCCGACATTTGATCTGGTGCGAGACCTGTTGCAGCATTTGCAAATTCAGCGACAAGATCAGTTTTATCCATCATGCCTAACTCACCATTTTGCTCGGCCGATCCAGGGTCTGCTGAATAAAGATAGGCCAGTGTGCCAAAATCCTCACCATTTTCAACTCTCTTTTTGAATTCGCGTAATTTCGATTTCAATCGATCCTCCTCTTCACCACTAATAGGAGGCATTTTTACAATTTGAGCCACTCGGGCCTGCGAGTTAATATATGGCAGGCTATCCTTCGGGATGCTGTTATAAAACTCCCGCACATCTATTGGAGAAACACGAACGGAACCTACTACCTCCTGTTGCATAGTCTGTATTAAAAGAATCTCTTCAACCTCATCTTTAAAGTCTGCCTTTATTTCTTCTATGGTTTTTCCATAGAACTTAACCAACTCCTCTTCACTCCCAATTTGAGAGATAAAATATCGAAGTCTCCTATTTAATTCTTGTTCAATTTGCTCCTCAGATACTTCTACACTATCCAATTTCGCTTGGTTCACAAAAAGCTTTTGATACATCAAATCTTCAACCAATTCGCAACGGGTATTTTCCTTTACTGGCATATCAGACAGCGTCATTTGATCTACCTGCTCTTCAATATCAGAATGTAGGATAACATTATCGCCAATTACAGCGATGACCTTGTCTATTACTTGTGGGTTTTGAGAAAACCCAAGCCAAGGCAACAGACAGAGCAGGGTGAAAATGCTAATCTTTAATCTGCGGCTCATCATATTTCTCGGCATTTCCTATTCTAATTGCTTCGCGATAAACACTTCTGCGAATCGTATTAAGCAATTCAATTTTTCTTGAATTTAAAATCAATCCTTTAATTCTATCCAGTTCTAAGTCTAAGGGCGATAAAGTATTCTTCGACTGAATATCCATTACATACAAGTAATACAGGTGTTCCGCATCCGTGAACTGAACGAACTTACCTTTTCTTAAAAATGACTCCTTGTTGTAGACTTCGATAGGTAACTGTCTCAACAATTGATTAAAGAATACCCAATTCGTATCGGTGTAGCAACTTATAGCATATTTATGGCAGTAGTCTAGAAGGGCATCTTTCGACTCATCGTCATCTTTCTTCATCCATTGTACTACCTGTTCTTGATCTGGACTATTCGGTAATAACTTAGTATATCGCACCTTCAATATGTAATCTTTCAATTGAAAAATCTCCTGGTTTTCATCATAGAATCGGTCAATTTCATCTTCTGAAATACTAGTGTCAAGTTTTTGATTTATAACCTCTTTTTCATACTCGAAAATGAAAAGTTCCTTTCTGTATTTTTCTACTTGATTCTCAATATCAGTCTGCTCAGTTACTAGGTTATATTGAGCCTTGCTAAACATCAACTCTTCGTTCATCCAGTTTTGAATGATATTAGAAGCTAGTTCAGCACTATCCTCTGGGGTTAAATCATTCGGAATCATACGAATAAGCTCTGAATGAGAAAAATACTCGGTACCCACCCTTGCAATTATAGGTTCAGATTCACTCTCCTCCTTGCATGACGCAAGCACGAGAAGAATGGTTACAGCAAGGAGGGTAATTCTCAACTTTATTTGTTTATCGATTTAAATACCGCTTCATCCAACTGCACAGGGTACTTCTTTCTTAGTTCTTCGATCCACTGTTTTTCCAGGTATGTTTGATATGACGAGGTAATTAATCCTCGAGCTTCGTTCAATTCTTTTGGCTGAGGATCGAGAACAGAATATATCTGAACCACTGTTGGCTTAGATGATTCTTTTGACATATATACTCCTTCTACCCATTGAGAACTATCAATAACGGATTCATCTCCCTTGGCGAAGAGGCCTGATTTAATATTGAGGTTAAGGGCATTATCGCTATTTACCTCTTGCATAATATAAGTATCCGGATAGCCCTTCTTTATGCGCTTTTTGGCAAACTTCACTGCCTTTGCAGCAACTTCGTCATTTGCACAATCATAAATAGATGCATCCACCCTTTGTGGCCAAGTGTAGTCTGATTTATGAGATTGATAAAATGTTTCAAGACCGGTGGAGTCTTTGACCGCTTTGGACCATACTTTCTGATCCATTAAGTCGAAGAGTAATATCCCATCGTGATACTCCTGCATTAGCGCCTTAAACTTGGGATATTTCATCTCTAAAAGTCCATCTTCAAAATCAATGATCATATCATCGACAAACTGACTCCACATTGATATCAATAATGAACTAACTACTTGCGCTTCCTTACTCTTCTTTTGATTTTTAGCCACATATTGGACATAATCCAATTGACTATATGCCTTAGTCCTTTTACTAAATTTATTATCCGAAATAGTTAAAACTGGCTTGTCCATTTTAGTCGGTAATTCTTCAGGAACACGCCATTTCCCATTTAATAATTGATCCGTGAAAATTTTGTCCGCTGCGGCTTTATTGACTTTATTGTGTGTTATCGCGTAATCAGATTTCAGTTTTTTAAGCAGAGAAGTTCTTCCTTTCAGAGAGCGCGAGTCTTTTTCAATTTTCCTTTTTAAAGTAGACTTTATCGCTTCAAATTCGGCCACATCGCGTTTATCAATCCTATTAATTATGTGCCACCCATATGCACTTTGAACTGGTTCACTGA